>Ga0126342_10001461_pt1 | contig 33326 bp, 27 predicted proteins | sample Cyp1metagenome_FD_92528 | JGI IMG/M metagenome (GOLD analysis project Ga0126342, IMG submission 92528) | Coral microbial communities from Lord Howe Island, Old Settlement Bay, Australia - Cyphastrea 1 metagenome | ecosystem: Host-associated > Invertebrates > Cnidaria > Coral ...
ATATATATATATATATATATAGATTAATATAGATTGTACTAACCACCTCCCTCCCCCGCCAAAAAAATGAGAAAGCGCATGATCGTATAAATGTTCATAGTATGCATATGTTGTAAAATGTTGTAAATATATATCTGTATTGGCTCCCCCCCAAACAATGGCCTACATCCACTGAGGCTGTAGGGCCGCCCCGGGTGGGGCCTGCGTCCTGGGCGACCCGGAATGGTGGGTTCATATTTTTCTGGGGCCTTTCAGTAGTTCATGTAAATGTAATATATATATATATACACATATAATATACATATTCTAAATATTGCATACAACTTGGTCTATTCCCATATCAGTTTTGTCTCTATTCCCATGAACATATCGCATTCCCATGTATTTCATAGTGTTATGAGCTTCCGGGAATCAGCCACATGGCTTGTCACGTTTGAACACCCCCGTTGGATGACTCGGCCTCTGCATAGCCACCCTCCAAGGCCTGGTTCGCGGATATCTATGTGGGATATATTACATACATGTGTGCAAATATATTTCTATGTTGTGGAAAAATACATATATATATATATACACATAATATACATATATATATAAATATGTGTGATTCTTTGTATGTTGTGGGAATATATATATATATATACATAGAAATAAGTATGTAAATAGGAATATCTCTACTATGTACTAAATATATACAGAGGAGATAGCAGGGAGATCCTGGGGATTTTTCAGATATCATTGGATTCAACGAACCCAGGATTTCACCGACATCAGGAGATTTGGGGATACCCTCTGGTAATTTCTTACAGTTTGCGCGCTTGAAAATGGCCATAGAAATAGTTGATTTCTCTATTAAAAAAATGTGATTTCCCATAGTTTTGTGTATGTTTACCAGAGGGTATGTTGTGGAATATAAAGCTATATATATATAATATACCGAAACAATCCGAAACATATAATCGATACCAACCCCAAAATCCAAACACACATATATATATATAATTATATATATATATTTTTCCTGCAACCCGCAAAAAATAGACACGTGCGTTTAACGTTTGAATCATACTTTGCTGTTCTATGTCTTATTGGGTTAAGCATCTACCATAAGAATCTGGTGATCAAGTATGGTACTGACAAATTATTCATTTAGTTCAATGATGTTCCCATGAAAATTCTCACAGAAGATCGCAGCCATGTTTGATTACCAGAGAGCAACATCCATCAACAACCAATCATCACAACTATTGACATTACTGAGAGCAAAATCATTATCAACCATTCATTAATCACCGTCATTGTCAGCTAAAAAAAATCACCATTGATAATCATTCTTAGTCACCATTCCCATAGGATCCATGTATTGGATATATGCTAACATTGGGGGTATATTGATGGTAAATGTTACCATATATAGCATACATGGATCCTATGGGATTGTTAATGATTGTTTGCCACTATTAACCATCAACCAACCCGTACTGAGGGACCAGTTGGATCTCTGCAGGTGCAAGTGACGCCGAAGCGGTGCTTGTAGCCCTGCAACCTGGGCATGGCGAAGGATGGTTGATGGACAGATATGTATTCCTATAGAACCATATATATATATATATAGATATATTTAGTTTAATTTATATATATATACATACACGTGTATGCTACTGTATAAAGGATACCCTGCATAATCTGGAACGTGATATTCATATAATGGCTAATTAATTTTAGCATGATAAGTCTGATGAATATCTCAGCAAAAAACAACATGTAATTTATTGGGTGTGACTGAAAGTTGGATATACACCCAAACATCCCATTTCAACAGACACATCATAATCAACAATTGGACTTTAGGGTACCCTGTTTGGCAGAAACATGAAGAGGTACCACTGGATTATGAAAGTTAGGTTTGCCAAGGTTTGAGACTGGGTGATTCCACAAAGTGACTTACGAAACATCCATGATATAGCTATGGAAAACAACAACGTCACATCATCTTTAATCAATTTAATAGAAGTAGGTTAATCCTTTGTTTCTATGGGCCATTTTCGGACGCCATGTCAAAATACCGAATGTATTGTTGTTTTACGGTTAGAAAAAAAATCCAAAACTAGATATTTAAATACGCCAAAAAAAATGATCCATCATTCACTAATCTATACATCATTATCTATCATTATCCATCTATCATAATTATATGTCGTTATTTATCTATCATATTTATCATCATTATTTTTATATGTTTTTGTCATTATCTCCCAGTCGTTTATATATATATTGTATATATTATAATATGTTTGTGTTTATTTTGTTTTATAAGTTTCTGGTTGGTGGTATACCTACCCCTCTGAAAAATATACTCGTCAGTTGGGATGATGAAATTCCATTCCCAATATGATCGGGAAAGTCATCAAATTCCATATGTTCCAGTCACCACCAACCAGTATATCTCATTAACCATTATTAACCATTATTAATGATGATTAACCACCATCATGGCTGTTCCAAACCACCAACCAGTGTCTACCTGTCGTTCTAATAATTAACCAGATAATTAACCACTATTAGCCACTATTAACCATCATCAAGCATCATTAACCATGGTTTCATCACCCAGGTATTAACCATCATTATGACCATATATTAACCATCATTATTAATGATTATTACCATATACTAACCATTATTAACCATGATAATCACCCAGGTATTAACCATCATTATTACCATATATTAACCATCATTATTAATGATGATTACCATATACTAACCATTATTAACCATATATTAACCATCATTAACCATGGTAATCACCCAGCTATTAACCATCATTATTACCATATATCAATATTAACCATCATTAACCATATATTAACCATATATTAACCATATATTAACCATCATATATAACCATGGTTCACCATCATTAATGATTATTACCATATACTAACCATTATTAACCATTATTAACCATGGAAAAGCCCATTAGTTAATTATTAATGGTTATACTGGATAATATATGGATATATACATGGTTAATGGTTAATCCATTAGTTACCATATATTAACCATTAAATCCCATTAATGTGCTGGAAACTCCGCAAAAAAATCACTCCGCGTCGCCCCGGAACTCACGTCGCAGCTGGGCATTCTCCGAACGCAGGTCCAAGAGAACACGCTGCTGCTCCTGCGAGAAAGCCGTTGTTTAAAAAGGGAGATTCGTTGGGATAACATTGGAAAAAACCCTGGGATAACATAGGAAAACCTAGGAAACCATAGGAAAATGATGGTAAATCACTGGGATAACATAGGAAAACCTAGGAAAACGATGGTAAATCACTGGGATAACATAGGAAACCTAGAAAATCATAGGAAAACCTAGTTAAAATCGTAGGAAAACGGGCGGCAAATCACTGGGATAACAGTTCGGATAACTATGGCAACTATAGTACTTAGGGCTTATAACATTCCCATATGCTCCATGGTGCTGGTATATTTACCTATATGACTGGGTCATTTATGGGTAAATGTTGGTACATATTCCATACATGGAGCTTTTAACATTTGACACATTCACTAAAAACTAGGGGGCCCTACTTTAGGGAATTTAGGGGTACAAGGGGTGTAAATTGGTGAACCAGGGGGCAAACCTGCATTTGTCTATGCCCCTTATAATGATTATATATAATTGTCAAAAGGAATTGATTTTCCGGATTAGTGTCGGAAATCAGATGAAGTAGAAGCATGCAAAAATTCATCAAAATGTCGCTGTGCACCCTGTCTAGTCACATTTTGTAGACAATGTCTGTAGAATCAGATCTTAGTTGCCTATGCTGCCTGGTTTATTTGGCATCAAACACGTCCTTCATCAAAAAATATCAACGCCCAGCTGCCCGCAACGCCGCCCCCACTGAGTCTCGGACGTCCAGCTGCAAGATGGGCGTGTTTTGGATATTCATGGCCTCACCGAGGGGCGAAATCCAGAAAAATTGGTGAGGTGTCTTTTCGGTCGTCTTTGTGGTTCCTTAGTGAATGATTAAAATATAATCAAAATCATATCACTTTCTTTGGTTAAACTCCTGATCTTGCAAATCTAACCAGGGTTTTAGTCTCGAGTTGGCATGAGTGGGACCCAACCAATCGGAAAGGAGTTTTGTGACTGGTCCACCACTCTGAAAACTGAAACATACTGAAACCGTTCTGATCTAGCTATTTACCCTCTGATAAAATCAACAAAGCTATGGAAAACACATGTTTTTTCCATAGGTCAATCCTCAAAGTATCAGCTCTTCAGCTCGTCTTGCCCTTGGGAGTCTCGTAACAGTGCTGGAAATATCCACAGGGATCATCAGCAAGCTGCTCGAGTCCTCAATGGATTTGCTCCCCTGGGGAATGATGAACTGCATTAAACTTAGGGTGCTGAAGCACCCACGTGACTTTGTCTGAAAATAGGCTACTTCTAAATCCATTGGTGAATCATCATTTTCCCTATTCATGACCATATTTTATGGGCCCTATAGTCAGACCCTCATATCCCATCTGGTTGCTTAATGTCGCGAATGAAAAATCTTAGATTAAGAACATGTCCGTTATATGCCATATCCCATGTTAATTGTCCCTTACTAATCCATTCTACCTATCCTTTATCCTTGGTGACCACCTCTTTCGACCCTTTCCAGGCACCGTTCGAGCCGGCCCGCCTTCTGCGCATAGTTCAGAGAGTTCACTGTCTCTTCAGCAAAGGCTGAGGGGGGCGAGATGCAGGTGACCTGATTGGTGCGAGATGCGGGGCGGCAAAAAGGGGCGGCAAATGTGGTGACGAGTGGTGACTTTCCTGGGGGATTTTAACTAACCTCCAATTAGAATAGCCATACAACTGTGGTTGTATAGCTCCCAATTAGTGCAAAGCCTTGTCTGGTTGGCTCATAGATGTTCATAGGTATTCCTCTTACAATAATAGGCATCCTGCTAATTGCGGCTCATGTCTTAACTCCCCATAAACCCGATAGGCTCAAGACCCCTATTTCAGGTGAAGTGTTAACGGTTCAAGTGATTGGGGGTTACTATAGGTTGCTGACGGGCATCAATGGAGGATGTGAATATTAATATGTAAATTGAATGTGACGACAAGAAATTCATCGGGGTATAGACATTATAACACTGCGTTGGTGTTTGCTCTTACAATACATATTATATATAATTTTAGAAATATACATGTAGATTTAGATGGTCACAGGTTGATGGTTTGTAGGGGGTTACAATACATATGGTGCTTCTACGTTACCGTACTGATACTTGGGTGTGTCTGAAAACATGGTAATCATCTCTACCGACTCTGTCTGACGAGTTGGGATCCCTTCCGATCCAATGTTGCAAGATATGGCAACCAATATGAGAGTTTGATTGCTTTATAGTAGTAGGGTAGCATAATATGATCTTGTCAGTTCCTCGTACATGTTTGATTGTGTACAACGTAGTGATCCCCTCATTTGGTTTGTCAATATTGCATGCATTTTGGACGGTCCATAACAAAAGCCCAAACTTGCTTTCACACAAAGTAAGAACACATATCATGCAATATCATGCTATATATTATATATTGGTTTCAACATCATTTGGTGAGGGTGTTTGAGGTCGGTATGATTGATCAAATGAACACATCACTTGTTTAACTGGCTTGTTTGATCATTGTCGCTGGTACCTCCTGATGGAATCTCAGCTCCAGGGCACCATGAGACATAGCGCTGACCCTCCGAAGCTGTCCTGCACTTGCCACAGAGTTTGGAAACGTAGGGCTTGGAGCAGCCAAGATGAGCGCCATCGATGTGGGCCATCTAATGTTGTGATATTTTATGATCTTATGACATGGATTAAAACAAAGTAATCATGATATCATGGTTTTCATCTTGAGAAAACACACAAAACGACCCAACGCGTCTGCAACGTTTGAATCGGACACATTCAGCCATAGGGGCGTTGTTTTCCAGCACATTTCAAACATGGCGCGAATAGTGAAGTGACACCAAAAAATGGGCAAACTTCTAAGGACGTTCAATATCACAACTTTTAAGTGTACAGTGCAAAGATGGTGAAGTAGATTGAAGTAGTATGTCCATGTTTCTTTGGCGTCGGAATTGAGGCACTAGGCCATGACCGGCATCACCGGCATTCTGGCTGAGTTGATGACCATGTTCCATTGCAAATTACAAACCCGCAGGCTTACTGAGAACAGTGGTTTGAACAAAAAAACGCACATCATATCTACAGACAATCTTAAATTTATAGTCACACGATATGTCGTGATATCACAATGTCGTGTGACACACAATATATAGTGATTGGGCTGGGTGTTTTTTCGATTAGACCATCAGAAATCACCTGAAGTGACACCAGGTAGAGGTTTTTCCAAGACGCTGCGCCTGTAGGAGCTGCGTCAACTTGGAATTCCTGTAGGGTACATGCCTGGCGTGTAGCCAGAACGCGTACGTAGAGAAGCCCATGGGGCCCATGGGGTTAAACTTCACCACGGGGTATCATGGGATATCCGTGATAACTCAGATTGACAGGTGAGATTCCATCATTTATCTGGGGTGATTGAAACAAATATTGACAATAAGGCCATGAGAAATCTGGGTTAGACGGTTGGACATACAAAACGACATTATTAGATCAGGTGGTTTGATAGGGACATAACACATATGTGACACATTCGACTGACCAAATTTCCTGCAGTTCATCCGCAATAATATGGTCCTCTTAAAATTATCCCTCCCTATTTCATTATCCACACATTATCGTACCTGGGCTGTTGCCCAATCCTGAGCTTGTATGAGATAGAATAAAAATAAACCTACACTAATATCCAATTGTATTCCATTACATCTCAATTGGTATATTATTCCTATCTGGGAGATATGATTTTCCTGGATATAGTGAGACATAGTTTTTTGAAGTGGGATATCATGGATCAGCTGATTGGTGCTTTCACATTCATGAAATCCAATTTTTTTCGATATGATCCCATCCACTCAGTATTAAACAAAAAAAATAAATTAAAAATAAACATGCAAAATATTCATGAACATAACAGAAATTCATAGAAATTCTATATACAAGAACCAATCTACAACAATCAATTGGTACATATGGATGTCCCCTCAAAAATTGTGTGTTTTGTCCCCGAAAGTTTGCCCATTACTCTGGACAAAATATTGGGATAATTCCCCGAATCCTCAGAAAACGATTCCACTGAGGGAGAACAGGGCTCGGTCGTGATGAAATTTAGCCATATATATATATATATATATACATTGGAGGTTTCCTGAAATGGGGGTACCTCCAAATCATCGATTTTAATAATAAGATTTTCCATCTATGGTGTCCGAAAATGATGTTTTGTTTCTGCCCCTAAAGTTTGCCCTTTTTTGATTTACCACGTTTCCCCAATGGATTTGGAGCTTAAAAAAACGACGACACGCGCCTCTCAGGGCGTCCTTGGGAGAGTTGGGAGATCACCTGAAACCGGGATCCCCTTGGGCGGGGCGGGCCGCGCGTGGCCAACTCCTCGTTTTTGTTCTTTGTAAGATGTTTTTACCCTCTGGTAAACTGTTACATAACTATGGAAAATCACCATTGTTCATGGGAAAATCCACTATTTCTATGGCCATTTTCAATAGCTATGTTAGTTTACCAAAGGGTAAATGATGAACACCTGGTGGATTGAAAAACTAAATTTGGAAACTAGAATTACATCTATCGGAATTATCAGTTTTGAAACCAGTAACAGTTGGATATTCATTCTGCATAATACTATTAAGGAATACGACTTGGGATTTACTAACAAAAAAACAATTGGAGCAACACATCCAAATCAAGGCTTGAGGACATTGAGCAACGATCGTTGCAACAGGATCAACAGGGGGTGCGAATCAAGCTGGTAGTATGGGCTAAAAACAAAAGCAAACATCAGTGGATGCATTATGAACTCACATGATACCCATATGAAGGATCTTCACAAGTTGGGAACATTCCATGCTCAGTATGACTGGAACCTCCAAGAATGTCTGAACATCTCTGGTATAAGCCTTCAAGCGATTCCAAGAGAACATAATTTCCGTCAAGAGATCCACTCTTTCGTCAGGCAAACCTTGGCTGTTTTTCACAGGATTCACAGATAGTCCAAGCAGACTATCTGTAGGCTTTCCAAGGCATATCCATTCAACTAGCATTTAAGCCATATTTTATGGTCCATGTCAGGAAAGTGCTGCTTCTATCCCATCATATTCCCCATGGTCTTCCCAAGGCCGCCTGCCCAAGGGTGAACAGGGACTTGTTGATCGCCTGGTGAAGGCTGGCTGGCATCAGAATTTTGACATCTACCCTCTGGTAAACATACAAAAAACGATGGAAAGATCCACCATGTTTCATGGGAAAATCCACTATTTCGACTGGGCCATTTTCAATAGCTTTTTGTATGTTTACCAGAGGGTACCAAAAATGTTGGGAATGTTGTAAACTATGGAGGAATTTTCAGTGCAATCAACCAGATCAAAATCTTACTCCCAATCAGAATGCCAACAACCGCCCTGGTTGATGGTTTAAATCAAACTACAAGATGTGCAAATCGATTGAACCACCGGCCCAAGTATGAATTAAATCTCCAAAATGTGTGTTTGTATATGTTTGTCAACAACTTGTTGTTCAGATTATGTCGCGTATGTTATGCGTTGTTGTTGTTGTTGTTGTTGTTGTTTGTTGTTGTTTGTTGTTGTTTGTTGTTGTTTGTTGTTGTTTGTTGTTGTTTGTTGTTGTTTGTTGTTGTTGTTGTTGTTTGAATATATGCGTATAATATGTATAATTAATATATATATATATATATACATATATTTGTACAATGTATATATATATATACATATGCACACATAGAGACAGTATAGGCCCCTTCATGCTCCATGATGATGTCAAATCACCATCACTCTTTCGAAATCATCCCCCTGACACAGGCAGGAACCGCTTTTTCTGGCGACAGCCACGTTAACATAGCCTGGCGAACTCACGGAAATTTGAAGCACAATCAGTTGGGTTTGTCTTAACTTTGGGCTACCAATACAATTGGTATTTCATGGGGAAATTATCATCCAACAGCATAGTTTTAGGTTATACCTTATATAAATACATATGTATATATATATATATAATTATATATATGCTCAAACAAATCCAGCTAGGATAGTTAAGTTTCACAAATAACATCGAGTTCGGTGACGCGTTTGTCAATCAATTACAACTATTACAGCTTATCCAAATGTTTCTATGTTTTGTTTATCAACCAACCTGATGCAATGCAACCTGAAATTCCTGACAGTCGGATTCCAAAGAAACAATACCTTGGATGTATCTTGACACAGGATGTCATATGTGGATGAACCAATATTTTAAAGTCCAAATTTAAGTACCCTCCGGGAATCAAACATCGCTAGCTGGCAAATCCATGGAAATCCCTTACAAATGGATACGCATGGAGGTTTTTAGTTGGAAAGTAATCCAACTAAATGGGGAATTTCCAGCAAGCCATATTTGATTCACAGAGGTTACAGTAGATGAGCATCCCAGTCTAGCGTGTCTTCAATTGTTTTGAATTGTTGAGGTGTATCTGGTTGGCAATTTGTTTAACAGCACACCCGGAAAAATCTGTCAAATTGCATCATCTGAAATCATTGAATGTATCAGTTCTATTCATATCAATCTTAGCATAGGCGTCACACTGTAATACCCCAAGTCTGCTGCTCAATTTCTTGTTATTCACTGTTCAAATATATTCAAATCCGGCCCTTCTTGGTGAATTAATCTCACTGTTTCAAGGGGTCAATCTCTGCAACATCGAGGAACATATGTTTGGTGGGTCAGTAAGGAAATGTGGGAAACGCAATAAGCAAGGAATCATGATTTTGCCAGACATGGGCGGTATGACATCAAACATTGAAGGTTTCTGATGGTTTCTGCTTGGGTTAACCAGTTATGGCTCATGCCTTTGGGTTTACCACCACAATCTATCGCCCCACAAAAAACCACCCCCAAATGGGACCCCAAAATGAACAAATCCAGTAGTAAAACAAGGCTTCTGAGGTGTCAATGGTTAAAGGAAAAGTGGTAATTACTACAATATGCATCAATACATATACACACACATATATATATATATATACATTTATGCATCATTCATTCCAGCAAACCCAGACTTGATTGAAGGGAAATTTTACCGGAAACCACAAGAAAAAGGAAGTGAACGTTCACTAGTTCCTGTGAAGATTCCCTGAAATCAACCCATTGAAACATCGCGTCCCCTAGGTCCATGTTCATTCCTGGATTCCCCTACAGGATGGTGCCCCCCCCAGTCATCAGTTGGTAACCCCCATGAATACTTCGTTACATCTACCATAAACCATAGAATTCAGCCACATATAAGGCACCTGAACGCTATCGAACAGGGCCCCATAGTCCCTGTGGATTTCTGATATTTTTCCAGCTTAGATCCAGCCCTGCCTTCAGAGTTCCTCAGACTGCGGCTTGGCCTTGCCCTTTCTCCGCCGCTTTTTGGTGCTCGGTGGAGCTTCACCGTCCTTGGTCTGAAAAAAGGGGGTCTGAAAACATGGGGTATCCCCTTGAATATCCTCATGTATGGGGTTATTGTATGGTATTTGTGTGGCTTAGTGATACAATTATACCACATGCAATAGAATCACTAATGGGGTTACTTTTGATGGTATATACATAAATATGGTATATTTGATCATCCCCTTATTATAAGAATTCAAAGGGTATGATCATGTGGATGGTTGCGAAATCCACCAGGCAGGGTAACTTTTGGGATTCAGCGCCGAAACACTATCATGGGATTATAACGGGATAAACTTACCATCCACCAACTGGTGTCTTCCATCAACAGTATTTAGGTGTCCCTAACCCATGTATAACTGGGATACCCTCTGATACTTAGTGACATAGCTAAGGGGAATCACCATAGTTTTCCTGGCATTAGGTAAATCATCGAACTCGATGAGTTATTTTCCATAGCTTTGTTAGATTACAAGAGGGTACACGTTTAAGTATGGAGTATATAGAACAAACGACCAATTGTGGATTTAACAGGATAATGCTGTTCATTATTGATTTTCTCACACTTGAAATAACATAATCGGGAATTTATCTGTCTTAGACCTTTAAATTGGGTCATGGAAAATTCAGTACAGTAATTCTTAATCCTGTAAAATGGGATTTACAGATAAACTATAAGTTTCTTTAGGTTTTTGGGTAAAGTAAATAATGTCTTTTGGTGAAATTAGCTAAACATCTTCTGTAACCATGAATTATATCCATGTTTCCATTTAACCCACACTATGGGTGTTTCGCTAGCTACGTTTCGAGTCTGGGATGCCAAGGCGCATAGCTTCGAAGAAAGGCTGCCACGGAGTGATGCTGATAGAACTCCGCATGATCTACCTGGGTCAAGTCGTTTGGGTAGCAGCTTTGGACACACACAAACACGGTCATCTTTTAGTACATTGTACATGATTTGATAATATCTTTTTATATGAAGATTATATGAAAATTATATGAAGATTATATGAAGATTATATGAAGATTATGTGAATATTAAAATATGGGGATAATATGGGAATGCTATTGTTGATCATATGACATCACACATCTTTTTGGGGCTTCATCCTGTTGACCCATCGCGAAAAACGTGCTGGAAAGCATGGGATTGATGTCATGTCACCACGCACAAGAATGAAAGTTGGGGAACGAACACATAACAGGCCTGGCACGAACATGATACCTTTATTATATATATTTATATATTTATATAAGTATATATATATATGTAATTATCTGATTTCACCCCATACTTGGGCCGGAAACTAAAAACCACAACTTGGCATTTACGATTCCAGTCTGCAATTGTCTCCATGGGGGCTCCAAAATTACCCCCCCCCATTCTTGGGTCACTCAAAAAGATCAGCGTTGTCCAAACTTACCAATTTATTAATCATTGATTGGGAACATCATCTATTCAAAATAATGTTCTAAAATGTTCTAATAAGTATGATGATACTTCCCAATTATTTATACCAATTATACCAATCATCTCATTTTAGATATGGGTCGTTCGAACAAGTCCAAATAGATCCAACCCAAATGACCGATGTACAACTCATTTTTCTACCACGGCTATTATTCAGAAATTATCCTTATTGTTATCAACACATACCGATTGAATCCAATTGACAAGTAGTTTGCACAAGGTCACAAATACTCATCAACTCATCAACTCTTGTCAGTTCGTCCAGAAATTCTAAACTAATCCCAACATGTTGTTATACCAAAAAAAGCTCCCAATCCCAATGAAGCACACCATTTTTTGACGATTCTCCCAAGTCTTAAAATCACCAGAATTTCTCCATTTATTCCAACATATCCCAACTACATTTCTTGTCCCAAGCTTTTCTACCGCCCCATAAGCTCAGCTCCAATCGTTCTCGCCACGGCACTAGGCGTCGTCCGGAGGCATCCGGCAGCGCCACGTCCGCGCGCCAGGCGAGAAGCTTTCGGAGGACCTCTGGTTAACATGTTGCAATACCAGTCCAATAGTAGTATTGGTTAAGATTAGTTAATGGTTACCATCGGCAGTCCAATACTTCTTTTCATTTCTTTTCTCATGTCACATGTCTGAGATGCAAGTTGAGATGTTATGATGTTGCAAGATGTTTCAGGGGTTGGTGGGGGGTGCCAGTCTTGGGATGCCACAAAAAGAAAGCGTGTAAAGTTGCAACAGACCTAGCCACTCAATCAGGGTAGGAATTCGCTGGTTAGCACGCGGCTCATAGATGAATTCAGCAAATGGATATTCTCGATGCCATGTTTCAGGACAGTCTCAAAATATATAGCTGTGTCCTATACCTTTCTGCCTTTTGGACATTTTTCAATAATTTCAAAGGGAAATCTCCGGTAATCGGATTGTTCCTTTCGATCATAATTAACCAGCGTAGGCTTCTTGGTCAAGGGCGTTGTAAACAAGATCATCAATGTCCAAGAATCAAGAATTTGATGGGATTGCACCGAACCCAAACATCCCAAACCATATAGGTAACTTGGATTAGAATGATTGTATAGACTTAAATATCTGGTAAATAGCTAATCAAATCCTACCCTAATTATTTGAAACATATGGGATAACCGGATAACCCTTGACTATTCTGCCGTCTCGTTGCTGGAAGATGTCCCTTGGAGGCTGCATGCACTGCTGAAGTTTCATAGCCTGCGGGCAAGGTCCGCTGGTCCGGAGTGACGAGGGTATCATGTTTTTTCGGTGCAAGAGCATGTTTTCAACTGAAAATCATAATGTTAATGTGGTAAATCCGAAACACAAACATCTATAAAAATACATTATTTGCCAGAAACAGATAGAAATAGCTGGTATACTGGTATACGGATGTATACGGTTCCCAATTGGAGGTTTAATGTTTGGCTTTACCGGGTACCGCATTACTTCACAAGTCAGAAACTAAGGCAGAAATGATTTTTGGGATGCTTCTGCGTACTGGATAACTGTTCTGTCTACTCTTTATTATCTACTTTTACATTGGATATTCTTTAAACCTGTTATGTTCATTTAATTCATTATTGTTCATCTAATGTTCTTATATATATATATATAATATTTTGTGATATATAGCATACATGTTACATGCTTATACAAGCATCAACAGCCTCACTCGAGTCATGGAGGTGAATCACTGGGATCGCAAAAAAGCACGGGAAGTGAAAGGATCCCTCTAGATTGATAAATCGTCAAATAGATGTAAACAGTTTCATAAGAATTAGAAGTAGGATTGATTTCATGGAGGCGTCTATAGTTTGATGGGGCTATGGTATAAACTAATATAAACCAACCTATCAAAGTGCCCTTCCATGTCTTCCCACATAGCATAGCCATAAGATGTACCGTACTCATCTCTGCAGACTTCAAACAATTGCTTCGCTGCTATGAAGCAAAATGTTTAACCCAAAATGGAACGGTAAACTACTAGAAATTACCTTTATTTTTTTAGTGGGCTGTTGACACTCCTTACTTGAGACATACCCAAAAGCCCCGGTACCTCGCGCAGTCTTTGGCGCGTGGCCGTCTAAAAGTGTCTCCATCCTTGGGCTGTAACGATGGAGAGATCGTTAAGGGTACCAGGAAAAGTAAGACCTAAATGCCTAACTGCCCAGGATATTTCAGGATACAAGAGTATGTACTTATGCAAGATCAGCACTTCTATATATCTTTTTGCGGAACTCCTAATATAAAATCAATATACCTTGAGTCTCAAGGACCTTCCGTTTTTAGGCCTTTTATTGTAACCCCATTTTTTCAATCCTTTTGAGATTTTTTGGGGTAACTGAATGAAAAAAAGGCCTTTTGGATTTAAGCTACATATTCCCAAATATTATCCCACATATCATCACATATAATCCACCTATAATCCAAACATATAATCCACATATATAATCCACATATAATCCACATATATAATCCACATATAATCCATGTATATAATCCACATATATAATCCACATATAATCCATGTATATAATCCACATATATAATCCACATATATGATCCACATATTAATAATCCATATATATGATCCACATATACAATCCACATATAATCCACAGATATAACCCACATATTATATAATCCACATATAATCCCACAGGATCACAGGACAACCCAAAGCCGCATCAGCAGCTTTCTGCGGCTCATGTGGACCTCGAGTGCAATGCCCCTTTGCTGAGTCAGGAGCCTCAGCCAACCTTCTTCTTCCTCCTTCCAACTCTGGTCAACTTTTTTTTTCTTCTAATCCGAGAGGCTCCCCAATCTTCACCCTTCAGGACAAACCAGAGTTTGATACGATATCGTTGGAGGGTTCTGATGTTTGTAGTCAGTGCATGGGCTGAGCGAGAGAGTCGTGCCAATCGTCCCACAAAGTCCTCATCACTTTCGCAGTTGTCTTGGTTAGGGGACAACAAGTATTTGTCATTTTCCTGCAAACGATGTGTCAAGTCAATGGCATAGTGGTGGAAGTAATGTAATGATGGCTCCAACATGAAACGCCGAAGGCTATGCGCATGACACATCCGTGCAAGCAAGCTGTAGCTAGAGACAAACTCAAAGCAGTGCGTAGCGAGTTCATGCCCAAATTGTCGCGACAACCAAACACCTTGATTGTGCAGAATGCGGAAGAATTCCACAGATGAAATGCTCCCTTTCAAAACCTGTCGGAGGAATGGTTTGTGCCAGTCCACATGTGGCTTGTCACCTAAATTAATGCCCTCTCTTTTGTTGATGGTTGGAATAAAGCGCCCTTTCGAAACAACTTGCGCAAGCCAGCGAATCATCAACATAGTGTCAGAGCCTTTGAACCTCCCAAATGGGAAAACCTTGATCCGTGGCCAGTGCAGAACAGCTCTTGTAAACATCTTGATGTTTGCCACTTGGTGTCCTTGCCATTCATTTTTCATAAAATAGTGGAAATCTCTGTAAGCATTTTCCAGCAAATTGTCAGCTTGGTTTGATTCGCCAGGGAATGACCAATACCCAAGGTCCAGAAGTAGAACAATGGAACTCGCAACCCAGTGACCACCAACAGTCTGTTTGAAAATATGAAATGGATCCTTTCGAAATATCTGATGTTGGTTCAGATCACCGCGGCCTGGAATGTCAAGCAGTGGTGATGGATCATTCTGATTCCATGGAAGCTCCAACCCCTGAGTTGCGTCCCAGACTGGATGCCAAGAAAAGTCTTCATATGGGGTGTCATCCACCCCCGCCAAGCACTCCGGGCAAATGCCCTTGCCAGTTTTTTCCGAGAGATTCCTTAGCTGACTGGGACTGGCACTGGAAAACCAAGTTGGCATGTTTAAGCTGGAAAATGTAGGCATTCCCTAATCATCCAAAATTAGATAGTGTTAGGAAAAAAACACGTTTATTTGGGGGGGTCACCCATTTTAGGACACCTCAATTTGACTATATAGGCCCTTTTAGGTGGTGATGGGTATTCCCATAGTTGATTACCAGTATCCCCAATCATTATTGATGAATTAACTGAAATTATCTGAAATGATATTATTGGATGTATTATTTGAAAATAATCATGGTGGCGTTGATAAACCACCATTGCCCCCATTATATCGTTTCCATTTTGACAAAATATTTGAGTGAAAACATCTATTCTTTGCTAAGTCTAACCAAGTAAGTTTCTGGAACGACCGGGTGTAATGCCCAGCCTTTGCCAATGCTGGTGCATCACCTTTCATGCCGAGGCAAATCGGGAATATGCCTGTGACTCCAATACCTTCAGAGGCCAGCTTGCGGCTCTCGGTGGCGAGGGTCTTCAACACCTTGTCATATACAAAGTGGTTCTTCTTAGTGTACATTTTTTTGGGGATCAGGGTGTAGAGAAACCGGGACTGTAAGGATGATCCACGTTGATTGTGAAATTCAGCTCTCAACATGTAATCCTCCATGTCAGCATCTGTTCTCCCAAGCCCAGATGCGTGTAGCTTCTCAAAGGCATCTGCTGTCCCTTGACCCCAGCATGCTTGCATGTTGATGACTAGTACTGCAGACTTTCTGAGACCAGTACCTTCATCCAAATGAAGATAGTATGGCACACATTGCCGCAAACGTTCACCATGTTCTTGGAATACCCAATGGTCACAGTGAGCTACACGATACATTTTCCAGAAAGATTCCAGTAGCAGTCCCGCCAGGGGGTCTTCAAAGCGAAATCCACCCAAAAGCAAATTGGAGTAGTCTGCCATCAGGAAATTGAACCATGATGATAGTGAGAAATAGTGTACATGGAAGAGGCCACACTTCAAACTACTAGTGGGCACTGGGACGGTCAGCCCATACCTTTGAAATAACCCATGAAGGTCTCTTTCAGCATTTTTCAAATTCTCCTCTGTTAGATTCCCAGCTTTTTTGATGGCCGCTGAAACCCGGTAGGCCCCATCGGCTTCTGCTTCTTCAAATGCAGCGTGTGCAAACCGTTTCAAACGGATCGCGGGAGCCTTGGATAGGACAGTTGTCGGGTTGGGTTGGGTGACCAAATTCCTTCACCAACCCTTTGAACACCTATTGCTACTCAAAACTGTTTGGGCTGGAAACTCACATCACTTGCATGGCAAGAAACTCCATCTCCCAGGGACAAGGCCAGATTCTTCAGCATGATCCCTGGCTTTTCTTGACCTGGCATATTCAATTTGGAACATGTAGGAAACTTTTTGGATGTATATATGGGTCAAGTATATTTATCCCACATTATATATCCCAGATTATATATATTACTTTTTTGGGCAAATTGGTCCTTTTGTTGATCAGCAATATGCAGTTGCAGCCATAGCTCCATATCAAACCCTGTGCGCACACACATCAAATATATTTTTTCCCATCCGCTGTGTGCACCATGTTTGTTTGATCACCGACATGTGATCACTTGTACCCACGCATCCATCATCGATCAGAAGAATTGTTTTTCAAAATTTCATGGATCCGCTTGGCCCATGAATTCCCTTTGTCCACTGGCCCTTGAAAAATATAGCATCATATTAGCCCAGGGTTCCCACGGGTCTTGTTCTATGAGTCAATATTTTTTCCAAATGGTATACGCAATGGTTTCCGAATGATTCATTTTTTTTTGACGAAGAGCTTCGTGGATAGGGACCCCAAAAAGCATCTACTTGGCTGCCCGCTTTGCAGCGGCTTTTGCCCTTGGTGGCTGCTCATCGCTGGCAGGTGCTGCCTTCGCCTTGGCCTTCACTTTGGCTTTCGGGGCCGCTTTCCCAGCAACACATTTGGCCTTTGGGAGTGGGATAGCTTTGGAACGGGCCTCGATCGATAAGGTCTCTTGCGCCCTTAGCACCCAAGCGCAAGGGCAATGCCTAATATATTTTATATAAGACTTGGCAGTTTTGCAAATTGCACTTGTGATGCAACTTGGTAAATGATACATGTGCCAAGAGAAAGTGAAGAAATTGGGAACCCGGCAGCTTCATGGTCTCTTTGTAGAGCCCCAAGAGGTCGCTCTCTTGCCTGTAAAAGCCCATCAAGATGTTCTTTCTGTACTTGTGGGGAAAACCAATGTTGATTTATTGGTGCCAACTTGGGTGGATAAGTGGTTTTCAAAGGACGCTGCAACAATGTAGCACCATTACAGGAAAGTCACTGGGTGGAATAGCCCTCCACTGCACCAGAAGCGTACACTTCGTTGATACCACCCTGCTTTTGCTCCAAATAGCCCACATAGGTATCAATCTTTGCAATAAACCTTAGTGTTGAAAAACGAGTTTAAGATCTTAAATGAGCTATAGCAGACTGAAGTCAAAGAAAAGTTTAACACACACAAACCTCACTTCAAGTGTTGTTTATACGCAGCAGGGCAGCGCCGTGTGCGTAGAAGATTTCTCAGCATCGGGGATCGCTTCGTACTTGGCCTTCAATTCCTAGGCCAAACATAGATAGACCTGTTCAAGGGAATATATACTGGTCATTGGATTGAAAATCGTTGAAAGTTTAGCCTTGAACAAATCAAAAGACAAGGGTCAGTCATTTTTTGGATCCGTTTGTTCAACCCATCAATGTACTTCAGGATCACTGTCGAAGGCTTCTGATTCCTTTGAACTTGGGGAAATGCCTGCTGGTTGTGGTTGGCCTGGGGAGGGCGGCCATCTTCGCCACCACCACCACTTTGGCCAGGAAGCCCTCACAAATGAAAATGAATGGATAAATTCTGGTTTGACATAGGTTGCAAGGAACTTGAGGGCATAATGTATTATTAAGTAGGCAGCCCCCCTTTCCAGCCTGTGGTGACATCACGCACATCGCCCATGCTCAAGGTCAGAGGAGTATCATGGGCAGCCAGCGCGTCCGGTGCCGCAACGGTGGTCTCATACTGGGTAACTTCACGGGTGGACTTCGATTTGCTAGATTCCCATTCAGCTTCCAACTCTTCCTCAACCCAGTACAAGGTCTTGGATTCGTACTTGTCCCACCTAAGCTAACTGAATGGTCCCCAAAGATTTCATTCAAAAAATGCATACAATAATTGATTGAATGGGTTGGATCTGAAATGTTGTTTTGCCCAGGCACTTGGTATGGTCAGACCTTTTGTCGCAATACTCCTTGATGGCCTTGATTCTCGCCCTTGGCTGTTGATTTCTGATACCCCAAGAAATGCAGTACCAACATACACAAATGAAAACAATATGCCATATGTGGACCAGAGGAGTATAAAAAATCAGTCTAGGGTCGGAGTCATTTTGAGCACATCCCGCATTTTGTCCTCACTGGCCCATTGTGCCTTGACCTTCGTCTTGACACTCTGGCGGCTCTCCGTTTCCATAGTCACTTCACGGATGAAAGCTGCCTACACGGGAGCGATATGGAGTGTAGACCATTTATTTTTTTCATACCTAGACTTTCCAAATATATATATCCCCAAAAGGTGGTAGAGGTATTGAAACTATATATAGGGTAAAACACCATTTCTATGGGCACTTGGAAGCCTAGTATATATACATTGTCATCAAGGTGTATATAAAACTACCATAAAATATCAAGGAAATGAAACAATTCCTAGCCTTGTCAAAGTTGAGACTGGCAAACAACTCTTGAAGCCGAGCACGGCTGCAACCTCCCTGACGCCATTCATTGTGAACCTCTTCAGGTACTTGTAGGTTCCTAAGCATTCTGGGACCCCAACATGGACCAAGCGAAGCACATATGCATGGCTATGATGTTTAAAATTTAAGACATGCTTGGTTAATATATTGAATCTGACTGATCCTGGTTCCCAAAGCATTGAATTATGTAAGCCATGGTTCCCAGCAGAATTGCGGGCACAAATTCGGGCAAGTCGTTTACGGGCTGCTTCATCACTTGCTGTGGCTTGTTCACCAGGGGCAATCTCCGATTCATGTGATACCCCATCAATCTTCAATTTGGCAAGTTCCTCCTGGAGCACAGCCACCTGTTCTTGTAAATACTGCTTATCATGTTGGAGTTGTTGGTTAGCCTCCTTCAGGGCAACAACCTCATCCGATACATCTGGCATATCACCTGTCTGAGCGAGGCCCGGTGGCGGTGGAAGCTGCTGCCCAGAGTTCAAGGCAGGACCTGGCTGGGTGGGCTGGTCCCAAATTTGTGACGAAGTATCATCACCAGCATCATTGCTCCACAGCCCCCGTTTTGGGACATCAGCACCCTCAGTCTCAACACGGGATTTCTTCAATGGTTTCTCTGGGGTTGACTTCGACGTTGCAGTGGTAACGGCAATACGGGCCCGGGCTTCACGTTGTGCCATTAACTCCTGGCAGCAGGATAATTATTTGTAGGCTGGGGGCTATCCACATGTAACTCCATAAGGTATACATAGTGTCTGAACATATAAAATAAACATGTTTCTATGAAACTTCATGGGTCCAAATAAATTGGTGCCTAAATGAGAATATATAATCCTTGATATGTTGATATATATTGGTTATTGTTCATTAAGGGCTATCCGTATATTAAACCTCATGGGGTTCACATAAACTGGGGTCTATATATAACAATGTGTTTTAAACCTGATGGGGTCCATATAGATTGGGGTCAGCAATGCTCACTATAAAGAAGGGGTCTATTGTCATGGGGTCCATTTTAAGCAAGATAAGGGAAAAACTTGAGATATCTTGAGATTCAACCCTGGAATTGCACTGCCCGACATGTGAAACTGGGTCCTTGAGTTCACTTTCCATGGCATCAGAATCGGGTTCCATCTTGACTTGCTGGTGCGCCAAGACTTTAGCCCCTTCCATCAAGCTGCTAGAGCTATAGGCTTTTGAAGGAAGCTTTTGTGCCATCCACGGGTGAATTTTTCCCCTGAAATTCAAGCACCAACACCACCTGTGAGCCATAGGGCAAAGGCATTTGGTACTGCTGAACCCTTTCATTGTTTGGACCTATATTTGGGATACCCCAGTTAAAAAATTAGTTATAACACCATTATATATCAACAATTAAGTGGTATCCATCTCGGAAAAGCTGACCCCATTTGATATCCCATTCGTAGCGAAGAACACTTTCCAGGACCTCCAAATCAACTCCCCTAATTTTTGGGTTAATCACTGGGACCACTATGATATCAGTTCAGCCCATTCCAACTACTAGCTCGATAATGATAATGATGGGACAAATCAAACCCAACACCTTGGATTCACAAAAGACTCTTGTTTTTAGCCAGATTCAGAAGCATCATCACTTGGCTAACTAGCGTGACACGACCCTGATGGGATGCAAAGGGGGCAGAAGGATTTTGTACACCACATATGTGAAGTGTGGCCCCTCATCAGGAGACTGTGTTTCCCCCCCAGGTCTGTCATTCCGGCATCCTGGAGTATTTTGGAACAATCTAATTAAGGCGCTTTCAATTAAAGCGGCACTAAAAGATTCCCCACTGACTGCCACAATCTTCATTCCATGCCAGCATTCACGTTTATCCCAGACATACCCATACAATTTGTGGGTCCATCGTTGGATTGGGTTCGATGATATTCCAATTTTGAACACAGCAGGGTGTTTCCGGGACAACTGTTGAATGCATTTCTCGGCATGGGAAAGGATAGCACTAGCTGGGGCTTTGGGAGACATGCATAAGTCGAACAAAATACTTCCACTACAATTGTTGGATTCATGTAGCTGAGGAAGAATCTCATGCCTTAAGCGGGGTAGAGCTACCACATTAGCCCTGAGATTGCCAAGCCAAATCTGCTTGGGCCAGGCTCTCAAGAGTTCCGAGTGCGATGGCTGCTCGCCGCAAAGCACTGTAGGGAGAGGCTTGGGGATCTTCAGCAACTGGATTTCTCTCTGTAGGTCACTCACCTGTTGCAATAATTTTGCATTTCGTTCCTCTAGTTCTCTGATGTGCTGAGACTGAGATACTTCCACTTCACGAGTCCCAAAGATATCACAGGGTTTTGCTTCAAGATCCGCATCCCACAGCACTGACGCTAAAGAACGCATGCGCTTTGCCATTGCATGCCCTCTTGTGAATCCAACCGGTTGAGCTTCTGGATGTTTTTTTTTGCCAAACTAAAGATTACGAAATAATTGGATCATATTTATGACATTCCAATGCTCCCTTGTCAGCCCTAAGTTTTCAATTGAACCCTAAGTGGTTGCAGCAGCAGGTGCAAGATAAACCTAATATGGATATCCCCATGGGTTGAAGGCTACCACCAATGGTTGGGATGATCATACCATTTTTTAACTCAGGCAAAGAACCCTGATAGCTGAGGCTACTGGAAGTCCCACTACTGCTGGTATATGGCCCCATGAAAAAATGCAGCGTTTTCCTTTTAAATGCCTTACAATTGAAAATTGGAACATATGCCAACTAAGATTCATGATTAGAAGGCATCCATTTGTTTTCCCATCTTTTTGGTATCTATAAGAAAAATTATCATACCATTTACCTCTAAGCCAGGTTGGCCTTCTATCTCAAAACCCAAAAAGAAAACGTTCCCCACATATCACAAAACATTTCTGGGATTGAGGGCACGTAGTACACCTTGTACACCTTTCCAATTCTTTGGTTGTTAGCTATGTTTTTTATCTCCTTCGACGGGGGCCCCTTTGACCCTTTGAATCCGTCCATTTGGCAGGCATACACGGTTCAAAAAGAAGCCAAGGAAAGGCGTGCATGATTTGGGATGGTGGTTGGGCACTTGGGTGGATATACCTTAGCTGGGTGAATGTATTGAATTCCCCTAATATCCGGACGCCCGGACGCCCGGACGGACGCCCGGACGGACGCCCGGACGCCCGGACGGACGCCTAAAAAAGTGCTTTTCTAGAAAAAAGATACTTTTGGTTCGGACGGGTCCGGATCGGACGGCTTTTTCCATCCTTTGGACGCCGATTTCCATCCTTTGGACGGCCAGGCAAGGTGTCCCAAACACAAAAAAGTTCGTTTCGAAAAAAAAAGTCCTTTCCAAAATGGTAATTAACCCACAAAGATTTCATTTGGTGGCAATGTTCTGTTCTGTAGTCTTGGGGGAACAAACACTTGGGCCATAGAATTCAGACAAAAAAATCATTCAATAGACTAATGTAGTTGACACACCCCATCAGAATTTTGTAGTGCACATGCAATGTTGTTTTTTTTCCAATGCTGAAGTGACATTGCTAATTACAGCTCAACCGGAAGAAGGGGCTTCCAATCTGATGGTATGACCAGCAGCCGGCTCCCTCTCAAATAGTGGATGGTACTACGGACACACCCGTCATCCCACATATCGCCCCACGGGTACTGGGAATACATTGCCTTTATGTCAGAAGCCTCATCCACCTGCAAGCAGTGCCACTGGGGTTCCAATTATGTATTCAGTGGGCTTACCTCAAAACAAACAATGAAATTGTTTTCTATTTTTGTAGCCAATGGCTCAATTTATATAATAAGATTATAGCCATCCCCAAAAAGATAGAAGCGTGTTCCCGGGAAGCTTTCGAATGTTGAAAAAAAATAACATGTATGTTTCTGGGCTTCCCACGTTTCTGAACATGCATTGTCATTAAATTTCCTCGGACATGGGCAATGCTGAAAAATAGACACCTTAAGCAAATCAGTTTGGACTATTGTTAGTATCCCCCATTATATATACTCACAAATTTGGGTCCCATTTGGAAATCACCCATTGGAATTGCTCTTTACCTGACTGAATGATCCATTTTGAATTGGAGAACCCCCAAAAACTGCCCAATATAAAGTAGAAATCACTAATCCTTAAGGGTTCGTTCTTATCAATATGCATTTATAATATTGATTTGTTTGAGCTAGGCTAGCCCACCCAAAGAACCTTCGGGATTGCATCACGGGTCTCGGTTCTGGATCGATCGTGGGCATCCAGGATGAAGCGGCAGTACCTCCATGTGTACAGCCTGGGCGAAGTGAAGCTTCAGCAGGGAATCCCAAGAGAGCACAAGGAAAAGGGAACCTTCACCAATCAAACAAGTGGGATTTAAAATGTTTTTGAAACTCACAGGGATTTCCCTTTAAAGGAAGCTGAAGCCACATCAAACAAACAGTAAATCAATCTGCCCAACATTGAGACGAGTCTCTGTGTAGCCTTTAAGTTTTTGTTTCCTTTAAATGAGCGTTTTCCTGACTTCGACACGTGGGCATCAGTGGTTGCCACTTCAGCCGCAAGCTGGAACTTCTTCAATCTTGATGCCACTGAAAACAGCCCAATAGACGGGGAATTTGAGAAAAGGATTGTTCTTTTTGGTGTGGGATGTAGAAGAGCTCGCATCCAAAATAGTTGTCGGAACAACTTAGTAGCAACAGGGGGATGCTGAAATTACATTATAAAAAAGGATATCCCAGGGGATCATATACACATGGAAACATGAAGCCGCTCTGCCATCTAATGTTTCTATTGGGGTTGAACACCTATATAACACATCAAAAAAAAACTACATCAGTATGACAAAGGACCCTGACCCCAAACTGTTCCAAATGATCTTGGAGCCACACCATTCGGTCATGCATCATGAGCAAAGAGGATGATGGTTGCTCTATATAGAACACCCCATTCATTGCCAGGATGGCCAAGATAAGCATTGCACATCTGCCAGGGAACCCAGAGCCATGGTGGAAGGGAAGAACTGATGGAATTCCATTCGCCCATAGATTCAGGGGAGTAATTTACCATTTGAAAATATATATAATATCCAACAAATGTTTTCCAGTAAAATTGGGGTAAAACAAAGAATCACTGGGTTTGGGAACTATCCACATTTGTACAGATATATAATCCCAATCAAGAGGAATGTTAAAGAGATACTGAACTTATAGAAATGCAGATAATATTCATACCAAAATAACTTACCATGTTTCCCCAGGGAACTTTTTCCAATTCAGGGCGATTCCTTTTATATAACCATATGCAGTTTTGGTGGGATACCCATCTAAACCAAAATTTTGGATGGCTAGCCTGCTCACCATTTGGTTTGCTGCCTGGACCGTTTTATATTCCAAACATCCCATTGGTGTGATGAATGCTCTTTTGGTTGAACCCCGTGAAGTCAGCACCCAACTCGAGCAGCAAACACACATACTCACCATGAAGTCACCATAGACGCCCTGCAAGATGGAGACCAAACATAGCCTCAATTTCGAGTTACATATGGGTATGTCTCAATTTGAGGTGCCCTTTTCTCCTCTTTAGAGTATAACATTTTGGGGGACAAGAACTATCCCAAAAAATTACCCCTGGCAGGGGTAATTTTTTGGGGCCTAAAAAGGGCACCTCATTTGAGAGATACCCATATGGAGATGAAATACATAGGGAAGCCACCCGCCATAGCATATGTTCAATTCAAACGGGTTAATGTACTGAAATGTTCCAAGATGTTTGTTTTTCAAAGGGTCTCTGAACAGGTTAAAGATTTGTATAAGTGGATATTAAAAGCAACATTGGGAGACCAACAAATGGAGGGTTTGAAACATGTATACAACAGTAAATACAGACCATGGTGGTGTTTCCTTTCAATAAAATGATGGATGTTTTTAGGATGGTGTTCAAAACATATCCAAGACTTTTTTATGGATTCCCCCGCCATAAAGAAGCAAGAAACAGAAACCCGGCGTTTTCATTTATATCAAACGAATGGGGGTTCTGAGAGTAGATGATGTCCAGGGCCACTGCTTGAAGCCCAGATTGCCGGGCCAACCGCCCAACCCGTCCGCTTCCTGCGAACATGTCAATCACTTGCCATCGGTCTTCCAGACCAAAAGCATCGCCTTCCAACCAACTCAGTAATAAGACCAGGGTGATCAGCACCTAAGATGCCAGAAGCAAAGAGGAAACATGCAAATGTTTTAATTGGAGTAACACATCACCACAATTCATTGTTGATTTCTTTTTGGATGCTAAAATGAATTTTGACGAGGTTCTTTCGGAGCCCCAAGAGCAAACAAATTTCTCACCACAGTTTCGATACGCTTCGCTCTACATGCTTTACCCATGGCTGGAAACGGCGATGGCAATCCCTTGAAATCAAAAAGGCTGCATAGTGGTGGCCAAGATTCTTTACTTACTTTGAACACATTTCAACCCAAACCCGGGCCGTTTCGATCAACACCGGCAAGTTCATTTGAATAGCTTTCCTGACAAAGGGCAATATCATATGTAACAGAATCTTTGTCAGAAAATCTCCACCAGTAACATGAATCTCAACCAGATCAATTAGACAAGGGGCATGCTGGGGATTCCAACAGCCTTCGGGTTCGGCCATTTGACCAAGTGCCCAGTAGCTCGTGCCGACTGCCTGATTTGGCCATGGCTTTCCCACTGATCAGCCAGCCCACTGAGGGCAATGGTGGCAGACATGACTGCCATGTGAGGTAGCTGCCAAACCTTGGGCCAAATGCCTGAAAGTAAAAAAAAGGTGGGTGTGATTTCAAAGACCTAATGAGCATTTGGGTTCCTTTGTGTTTTCAACTATTGCAGCTGGAGTGGTATATGATGAACTATGAAATTTATTCTTCAACCCTCGTGTTCATAATTTGTTTCCATGTTTCAAACATCATATTCATGCCTACCTGCGGGCGTAGATGGACTGAGTTTCCTGGCCATGGTTGGATGGCTGCGTCATCATTCCACCAAAGACCTGCGTGGGCCAAGGAAATATGACGGGTTCCCCAACCTTATTTCAGTTGAATGTTGAATTCATTACCAATGACTTTCTATGCCACTACAAAAGGGTCCCCTTAGATTTATGAAATAACCTGACCAATGTTGTCCAACTTTGATCTCAGCTATCCAACCACGAGCTCGCAATCACCCAACGCATTTGTTTTCACAATGGCACTTGCCAGGGCACCGGATGCTGAAAAGGATTGGGTCCCTTTCTATACAGTGGATTTTTCTCTCCAGACTCACACGTATTTATTTTCCTGGGCAGATATGGGGATTCGTGGATTTGTTTGGTATAAAGGGCTTTGTGAAATATCCATCGAACAGCCTGCTTTTTTGGGGGGTTATTCAAAAGAATGGCATTCTATCAATTCCAAAGTTCATATTCCCGGGGCAGGTATGGTGATTCGTGGATATGATTGGTATCAAGGGTTTTTAAGAATTAAAACTAAAATGTGATAACAATACTCCATTATACAGGGATGTGTTTAACCAAGTTTCCATCACGGAAGTTCTTTACCAATTGCGAAACTGTGCCCCCTTTGTCAAAGTTCGCCATCAATGTTTGGAAGACCTCCTCTGAGATGTCCAACACCTTAGATGTCCCAAATTGAGTGAGCGATGGTCCCATAAATATAGATGTACAGAATCCCGAGGTTTATGGATAATGGTCCCATAATAAAGAAACAACATCCCAGTCAACAAGGTTCCATTCAGCTATTTGTTCCAGCAACTTTGGGGGCATAGATGACATTGGTGACGTCCTTCCAAAAATCATCAGGCAATCCGTCCAAGCCTGCACATGGGCTAAAGGCACATGGCCAAATGGCCATAGGGGGAGATATATATAAAGGGGGAGATGTAAAGACCATAGATAACCCAAATGTGTAAACCTTGGCCCTCGAACAGCATTCCTTTTTTGGGGTATATATACTTGAAAGGGAATAAAGAATGGCATTCTTTCTTGAAAGCACTTTTTCTGTCAAAGCAATTCAAACATCCTGCCTCGGGAGGTCAACGCGGCTTTCATAGCCGGATGCTTTTCAGTGAAAGCATTCATCTCACTAATGCCTTCTTCTGTTTTCAACTGATGCTGTTGTTTTGAGCCACTTGGAATCACAAGAAAATGTATTTGAGAGAAAAGCAAATCCATCACACCCCATCAACTCCAGTTGCAAGCATTGCATGCATGCAATGGGCAAAGGGGGGGGCGCACTGTCTCAGACAAAGTCCAAAGCGGTGCAAATCAGACCGCTGGATTCCCTACACCTCTTGAACCTATCCATTTTTGATTATATTGAATGTATCGGTTGGAATTGTTGATCTTAATTGGTTTTCTTCACAAGCCCAAGTGCAAAATCTAAGAGTGAAAGAAGTTATCAGGACCACTCAATCAAAAATCAAAAAAAGTTCGCTTTGACAAAAAAAGTGCTTTCGAGAAAGAATGCCATTCTTTTGAATAACCCCAAAAAAAGAGGGCTGTTCGAGGGTCAAGGTAAAGTCATTAAATTTCATCAAGGACATACGAACGCATCTTGCTTCGAGGAAACCATCTCCCCAATTTCAATCGGGATTTTTCTGATGAACTAATTAATCCCATTCCCCTAATATTAAACACCCCCCAGAAACCATGGTTTAGCAGGGAATTTCCACAATCTTTGAGACCATAGAATGGGGGTGTCAAAAATATTAGATGGGATTAGTGAACTGGGGTAGCCTCGGTCTCCCTTTCCATTGGTAGCCCTTAGGCAAGCCGCTCTCAGCCCAGTCACAGCTCAGGGTAACCGCCATCGGCCGCACTGCCAAAGGCCGTGAGCTTCCGCTGATCTGCCGCGGTCACTGAGGCACGATGCTCCAACCTGCGCGGAGCATCCACAGTGCTGGGATTCGCCATGGGGGCCCCCGGTCCTCCCGCTGTCATTGGGGATTCTCCAATGAATGGACAGAACAATCCCTCTGAACATGGAATTATCACAATATTATTATCATTATTATTATCATATATTATATATATCATTATATATATAATTATATATTATCATCATTATACAATTTGTTATACCATAGTAATTCCTCTGAACATGCGATGACCAAGATGATTGAGATAACCATTTCTCGTCGTGGTTTAGATCATTTCATATGACTCTCCTGGGTTTTCATCCCCGCTTGGTCCGTTGGTACAACATTGGGTATATTATGGTATATTAAGGAATAGATCCTATCCTTGCTGGTTGGTGATTGCAACCTACCCCTCTGAAAAATATAACTTAAAGTCAGTTGGGATGATGAAATTTCCAACTGAATGGAAACTCATAAATTCATGTTCCAAACCACCAACCAGTAATATACAACCCCTTGGCAAGGTGTCAATCTCGAAAGAAGTTCATATGACGGCCCAGCGCTACTCCATTTGTCGGATTGCATAATTGCCCGCCATAAACACGCAGGATTTTGCTTCAATCCCCAATTTGAGCCCTAGGGCTTTGAAAGAACGAAGCAACAATATTCATTGGGGGTGCCACAAAGAGTGCCGGAAAAAAAATCAAAATGGCACTAACCCTTGGCTTCCGAACGAAGACACCACCCTTAAAAATCATCAATCAAGGGTTTAGTACCTCCAATTCCAACATTCTACCAGAATACACCACCAAATGATGGATTCGAGGCTTTTAGTACCCCCAAGATGTGTCATGTCAATGGCCATTTCAGGAACCTACATTGATGGTATCTACCCTATATAAGGCCTATGTAAGGGAATATCCCCACAAAATATGGCCTTATATGGTACGGTACCTCCATTTTAGGATCCTGAAATTTCCATTGATTGGATGCATTAGATAGGCTTCCATCATGTCTGGGGCCATCTAGATGGATTGACACCAGTGGGTCTCCATTGGACCGGCTTGGCCTCTGCCCGGCCCGGTGGCGTGGATCATAGCAAGGCATCAGGACCCACGCCCAACTGCAACAACGTTGCAACGTCGAGTGACAGGAGCTGGGCCACATGGCCGTTGTCGTTGAACGCCGCGTGGTGCAAAGGCTCTTTGTCCTCCACATCTTTCCTGGGTTTTCATCCACGCTTGGTCAATTGGTACAAAATTGGGTATATTATGGTATATTAATTATAAGGGACTAGAATAGGATTTCCCTTTAGAAGTGTTTCCGGGACGTTCGTTAGTTAGATGATGAATGTTGCCTGCATCATTTTCCAGGTTGAAACAACTTTTAGGCTCTATCTTTGGGTTGCTGTAACCCAAAATTTCAGGGGTGAATCAGCAATGTGTCTCCAAACAATTGATGTTTTCCCGAATTTGTTTGCGCTCTTTTACGACTGTTTGAGGTTGGTCAAGATACACATGGGTGATATGGGTATGCCTGAACATGGGAGCTACCCCAAAATTGCATTTAATAGGGAACACATATGGGAAACACATGAAAAAAACATGAGTTTGGGGTACACCAATTTTCAAACAATACCATATTTCGCGTTATTTCAATAGGTTTGTTGCGACATGAAATGGAGTTATCAAATTCATATGGCTCATCAGTGGTGATTATTACATATCATTACCATAGATTAGCATAAACCATATACTTAACTATATACTTTATAGCAACCATAAACCCTAGGCAACTCTAGCGTTAAATGCATCTGTTTCTTCCAGTTAGAAACAACTGCCAGGCGTCGACCGAACGTCGGCCCGGCGCGCCAACAGCAAGCGCCTGGAGCTTGTGATTTACCCATGATTTCCCCATGATTTTCCCCACTAACCATGGGAAAAAACCTTGGAAAACCATGGGAAAACCATGGTTTCAACGTGGGAGAAGTGAAGTTGATCCATTGAGTCCCACAGGAACTCACCAAGTAGCCTGCGCTGAACATAGCGAAAATGACAATTTTTCATAGGTCAATCCAAAAAAATGATGCTATAATGGGGATGTGTATAGATAGGTAGGTAGGTAGATGGTAGATAGATATATATGGGAATTTTGTGTAAAATGGAGGATCATCAAGTCACAAGTAGATTTCAATACTAAAAGGGTCTAATGCCTTGGATGATTTGGGGGATACTGCACCCTATTTTAGGACACCTCCACACAACCACCACAAATGAAGAAGAATGAGGATTTAACACCACAACCATGTTTTCACCGTGGATGTCCCGCTAGGTCAGATTCCTGGGATCCTGAAGCCATACCGTCTGGTTATGTCAAAATAGTTATTGAAAATGGCCCATTGATAGTGGATTTACACATTGAAAATTGTGATTTTCCATAGTTATGTTAGTTTACCAGAGGGTAACTTTTGTTGAGAATGCTTGATGAATTCCCCTGGCTCAGCACCCGCACCCTGAACCAACGTATCTGGCGAACAGATTTCGAAATTCACCACCCTTCAAAGTTGAGCCATATTGGGAGAATTGCCTCTATACAAGTATGGCCATATGCTATCTTTGGTAATTACCACAATCACCATATTCCAGTTGGTGAGTAGTCCTACATTATGGGTAATCAAAAAGCACCACCCCCCCCAAAAAAAAGGAAAGGTCCGACACCAAAACAGGTGGCAAGTCATGTCTCCTAGAAACCTTGGTTTAGTGGACCCTTCATATCTCATCGTGGGGAGATGGGATTATCCTCCAAAGATTCTCTTCATTTTGGGTCCCAAATATCATGAAACTCTATAATATCAAATACCATTGCTAATTTTTCACATATATATATATGAACTATGATAAAAGCAACTATAATTATACTGGTATACGGTATATGGTTAATATTAGTACTGGTGATGGTTATCATGCATACTGGGAATTTTACTAACTATTACACAGTCATTGCAAGAAGTAGATAGAAGATGGGAATTTCAAACAAGTTCCAATTTTGATTAATTAGTGATGTGTTTTTGAACTCATATTAACACTATAACACTCATATTAATATATTAACACTCATATTAATAACTATAACTATACCTATAACTATAACACTGATAACTCGAACTATATCTATATTGATAGATACATTTATAAAGAGTATATATATATACTGGTTGGTGGTTTCAACCCATCTGAAAAATAGTCAGTTGGGATGATTATTCCCAATATATGGAAATTCATATATATATTATATATATATTAAAAATGTATATATATATATATATATAATTCATGTTCCAAACCACCAACCAGTTTTTGTCCATTGTGTCAGTAAACCATAATCATATACTATATCTATTGATAGATACTATGTGTATATATATATATATCATTAGTGATGATGATCACTAGTGATATTTATAATTATTATCACTAGTGATATGAAAACATGTTTGAAACCACCAACCAGGTATATACTATATATACGTATATATATATATATATACATATGTTTATATTTATATCCTATACCCATCATCATTCCCCCGGTCCGATTCCCATCATTCCGTAGAAGGCACACCACGGCGTCGTGCCCATTCTCCGCCGCCCGGTGCAGCGGCGGCAGGTCGGCGCCACGGTGCAGGTTCGCACGACTGGAGAAACGCTGGGCAGCCGTGGCCGTGGGAGGCCGTTGAAATGGCCGATTTATGGTGAGTTTATGGTGATTTAAGGGGATTTTACAAGGTGGTGCCCATAGTTAGCTAAATTGGTTTATAAGTCCAATATCTAGGGTTTTTGGGGGTTATATCTAAAGTTAATGGGGATTATAAACCAACTTATAACTGGGGGGTACCACCTTGTAGGAGAATTCATAATTCATGGGATTGAGGTAGCGAAGTTATACGAATGAAAAAATGATTGAACACGGTCTTTTTTCTGGTGATTTTACGGTGATTTTATGGCATTTTAGGAATGGGATACCTTAATTTGCGGTAATCAAGCGGTTGGCTGGGAAAACCCATATAAAAAGATTTTGTAGCTGGAAAATTCATCTATAAATAGTGGATATGGCGATTTTACGGTGATTCAATGGGATTTTATGGCGTTGTTTTGCATCATGTCCATAGCAAGAAATAAGGATACCATTGCATTTTGCAATATTTATCATGGAGTTATACCTAAAATACATGAATCAACGACAGTATGGATGCATGATGAAGTGCAAACGCCAGCCAATTATGGACTGCCATCTATATCAATCCTCATCAACATCAAACCAGAGTGCTGCGAATCTGTCAAATTTTGGTTTTGGCATTGTTGTCTAGCCAGATATGTGGTTTCATCCCCTGATAAACTATGGTTTCACACCTGAGGTGTTCACTATCGGGGGGCCGGGTTGGGATATCCCACCAAGCCCACCAAGACACTGGTCCAGTAAGACTTTCACCAGCGAGGTGAAGCCATACCTAGGTACGACATGGAACCCGCGCGAATCCTCAAAACCACAAAGATGTTATCCATGGATTCTCTCAGATATTCGGAAGTTTAGAAGTCAAACTTCCGACAATATGGACAGATGAAAAGCAGAGCAGGGCAGAGGCAGAGAGAAGAGAAAGATTAGAAGAGAGAAGATCAGAGAAGAGAAAGAATCAGAAGAAAGAA
>Ga0126342_10001462_pt1 | contig 33324 bp, 20 predicted proteins | sample Cyp1metagenome_FD_92528 | JGI IMG/M metagenome (GOLD analysis project Ga0126342, IMG submission 92528) | Coral microbial communities from Lord Howe Island, Old Settlement Bay, Australia - Cyphastrea 1 metagenome | ecosystem: Host-associated > Invertebrates > Cnidaria > Coral ...
ATATATATATATATATAACATATATATATAACATATATATATAACACATATATATATATATATATATATAACATATATATATATAACATATATATATAACATATATATATATATAACATATATATAACATATATATATATATATAACATATATATACATATATATATATATAACACACACATATATATATATATTATAACTATATATATAACATATATATATATATAACTATATAACCAGAAAATATTGGACCCCTGTTCAACGCATGGGACTTAATTGATAGCATATTGATAGCAACCGAGCTCCCAGGCAGCTGAGCAAGACTCAAGGAAGTAAAGTACGGCAAAGACACAAAATGAGTTGGGAACCATTCATCATGGTATATCAGATAGTCACCGCAGTCCATAATTTTATCATGGTCAGTCTGGTCAGTTCCCCATATTCGTATGCCTTTTTCTGGCCCTGGTATCCGTGGCTCAGCGGACTTCTGGGCGGCAGGGTCAGTTTTTTCCACCAAAATTTGGCTTAGGATCGGTTGCTTGCCAATTAGCTCCGAGTACCTCAAGCTGTTGATATTGTTCCGAAACGAATTGGATGTTCTGTTGTGATTAATTGAGTTTATCCACCTTTTCCATGCCACGTACCCTCCGAGAAAGTGGTTAGACCACCAACCCCAACCCCAAATACAGTCTCTGAAGGTGCTGGAGCTTTAGCAACCCAAAAAGATCGGACAGATTCAATTTATCACTGTAATTTAGTAGGATAGTTTGTTTCGAACGATATTTTTTAAAATAGAATTCAGGATTTTCCATTTTGATCGATTTTTCAGTGGGTTGCTAACACGCCTGTTTCCGAGAAGTTCCCACTCTCCCACGCAGAAATTCTCGCTTCCTCCAAGCGATTCATCATCTCCTCCTGTCTGGTGGTGATGGATTCGCAAACCTCTCGATGCCTCAGGGCCCGGATCCCGGTTGGATCCCGGTTGGATCCCGGTTGCTCCCGGTTGGGTGACCCTGGTGACCATCAAATCACAGGGTTCCATGGAACATGGGATGAACATGGCGATTTTTCGATGGGATCAAAATTTCTTGGTGATTTTTTCGAAAGAACAGAGAAAAAATCATCAAAAGTTGAGATCAACATTTACGGTCCCATGGGATGGCTCCAGGTTGTCAAGGACAGACGCTGTCAAGGGCTTCATCTTTCATGCATAGGTCAACTATGTTCAACTATTTCACTGTTCATTTCCTCGACTCCATGGTTGAAGTTGATCGAGTTTCTTTGAGAAAATTGCCACTTGGATGATCAGCAAATGGTTGGTAACTGGGCTAATAACATCTAATAACCCCTTTCTTTTTTGGACGCTGTCAGTTCCTTATCCCATCCCCCCAACAATATTGAATACCCAGCCAATGGGACCCCTATTCAGAATAGATCCAATACTAAGCCATGGTTTCTGAGGGTGGTATGTCATGGCGGAAAGGGATGGCTCCATGATTACCCAGTTCTCCAATTTTATGGATAACCCTGGGTGTGTCTGACAATGGGGTACTACACCCAAAATTTGTCACCATTTTTAATGGGTAAATCCACTACAAATGGCCATTTTCAATAGCTTTCTGTTAACGTTTACCAGAGGGTACCATGAAATTTTGGGGCTCCCTTTATAATTCTCCAGAGACACCGAGAATCTCCCATCCAAGTTGGATCATCAAGTTGGGGTAAGTTTAGCCCTTGAGGCCGTATCCCCCAATTTGTTAAGAATCCCTCGATATGGACTATGGATGACTATGGCTCATTTAGTTCGATGATGTAGAACATGTGTATCTAGTAGCTATTTCCACAGCAAATACCAGAGAGCATTAATATGTTTATCTGAGTTCATTGAATCGCCAATGTCTAGTTGACTATCGCCATTAAATCCACAGTGATGGATATACAACCATATAATTTAACCGTATAATGATGGTTCATTTGCATCCCAATTTCTGGGGTTGTTGATGGTTGTTGCCATACGGCCATAACTATGGCTACAAAGCCTGACTTATCATCCGCATTGTCAGACCCATCATATTAAGTTGGTCATACATGTATATACACCAAGTATATCATTATGACTCATTATGAATCACACCCCACTTACATGAAGTTGTTGGGTTGGATATTTTTACTCTGGTAAATTAACATACTTATTGAGAATGGCAATGTATCGTTGATTTACCTACTTTCAAACATGGTGATTTGCATAACACACTTCTGGCTTACCAAAGGGTGACCATTGTTGTTGGTGAAAATATGTTGTTGGTTAATATGCCATCAACCCCACTCATATGTCATTGCACACCCCATTCATTAGTTTATGTCATGATACACCTCACTTACATGCCCAGTTTACTGTTTTTATGGTTTACATATTCCCATTATATCATACCCAGATGCTCCATGATGCTTTTTACCTACATTTGAGCCATTTTGGGGTAAATGTAGGTAAATATTACATACATCTGGGTAATTTGTAATATTTCACTAACCTGAATAGTTCGGCCATTTGGGGATGATTTCCAATACTAACCATTATTCAATCATTCCAGGGTTCGGTCGCAGTGAGGTCGTTATATAATTTACCCAGATACATGGAGCATCTGGGATATAACAGTACAACATCTGGTTGGTGGTTGACCTACCCCTCCGAAAATATGAGTTCGTCAGTTGGGATCATTATTATCATTATTCCCAATATATATATATATGGTCGAAAGTCTAGTCATAAAAGCCATGTTCCAAACCACCAAGCAGTATTACCATGCCGCATCGAGCCAGTAGCATTGATTCACCACGACTCGTCCCACATTTGGCATCCCTGCGCGCCAGTGCTTCTGTGGCAGACTCTTGGAGCGCCTGACAGGCTGGCGCTAACGGCCACCCGACATTGGTAAACGAACACAATTTAAACGATGGAACGATGGAAATGGGTAAAGAAAAACGAACTATCAAAATGGCCATGTTCCATGGCTAAAATTCTCTGGTTCGTGGTTTCAATCCCTCTGAAAAATATGAAAGTGAATGGGAGCGACTATCCCATGTATTATGGAACATACCCTCTGGTAAACGTTTACGTAACTATGGAAAATCACCATTTTATAGCTGGGTAAATACACTATTTCTATGGCCATTTTCAATAGCTTTTTGTATGTTTACCAGAGGGTATCCCATATATTATGGAACATATAAAATGTTTGAAACCACCAACCAGTTCTATGTTTACCAGAGGCTATAGATGACTGACGGTGATTCATTGGGATAACCCAACTACAACGATCTACAACGCTTCAACCATCCAAGATGGTGATGTTTGTTGGCGCAAAAACGGAGCCACCATCCCCAACAAAGCACTTTTATGGCTGCTAGTAACCATGGGAATATGGGTACGATATTGCTTTGCTAACGAAACATAGCTGTACATGTATGCCTGTAATTCATGATTAATGCATATGTTGCTCGACAACAACAGCATGTGGGAACACGTCCGCAGTCGCAGTCATTCAGAGACCATTGGCAGTTGGTTTAAGGTAAAACCTATAACCCATAGGATCCATGGTGCTGTAATATATACCTACATTTACCCCAAAAATCACCCAGTTTTGTAGGTAAATATTCCAGCACCATGGAGCATCTGGGATAAGACAGCCATGGGTTTACAAGCCATTTTTGTGAGGAGTTCCAATTGTTGGATTGGGGTTGTTGACCAAAAAATAGGAAACAAGAGAGAGCTAGGATTGTGGGAAGCCGTGGATATGACAGAACAATGGCGGCAACCAACACATATCAACAAAACCTAGACCAGAGACATGTTTGCATACTCTATGCAGGGAAAAGTAAAGTAGCATGGAATGGGGAAATGCAAGTGCCATTAAGACAATCATCCAGCTATGTAAAAGGGCCATCTGTTGTTGCCATGTTTGATTTCGAAAGAGAGACAGAGAGAGAGAGAGAGAGGGAGAGAGAGAATAAGAGTCAGTAATGAAGGTAAGCAGGCTAAACATTCCTTACAAAAGGTTTCTGGGTGCGTGATCATTTAGTGGTCTTTTGCTTATCATGAAGTCAGTGAGATAAAAAAAAAACAGCCATGAAATATGAATCTGGTTGGTGGTTTCAACCCCTCTGAAAAATATGAAAGTCAGTTGGGATTATTCTTTCCAATATATGGAAAAAAAATGTTCCAAACCACCAACCAGGAATGTCATGTGATCATTGGTGGCTGAAGGAACGCCATGGAAGCTCAACTGACCTTTTGAAAAAAAAATCCCAAGAAATGACCATAATCTCGAGGCTTTGAGGCGCAGCCATATTTCCAACATTTTTTGGTGACACCAAACACACACACACACATAAAAAACAACAATCATCATCGCGAACAAACCACGGCTCACGCTTGTTCATGGATTCAACCAACGCCAATGGAACCTAGTCTAAGCATCATATGTCCCTGTTTCTTCTTGTTTATCCTGACTCTTTAGTGGTCTAAGAATGTCAAATCATATATTTCATCATGCTTTTTATCATAGTATTTCATGTGAAATCACCCATGACTTCCGGTAAAACCATCAGCAGTTGGGCTTCACTGCGCGCTGAACCATGGCCGCCTCCACTTGCGCTCCATGCGCCTCTTTTGGCGCCGCACCCAGTCCTCGCGCTGATCCACAGGATTCCACGGGATTCCACGGGATTCCAATTCTTACCACCTCTAGTCACTAAATATCTATATCCAAAAAGTAGATCATACTAAATCCATAGAAAATCCATAGAAAATCCACGAAAACCATACTAAATCTATAGATATCCAAAAAGTAGATCCTGCAAACATTTCCCATCCAATTCTGGGATAGTGGTAAGTAAGTGAGATTGAAACTGGAGTATGCCCCCTCCCCCTCAAAAAGATAAGGGAATGAGGCAAAACGGGAATGATGTTCAAAATACTTTTGTGGATTTGGATATGTTCTTGCTTTTTGGAATATATTACTAGTTGATAAGTCCCCTTAGAAGGAGTGTTGCTTACAAACCGCGTAACTGAATGCGATCATTCTCAAAGTATGGTGGATTCACAGCAATCTGAAGACAGCGTGTACAATGAGTATTGGGCTCACGTAATTAATGCTGCACCACAAAAACGGGTATAGGTTTGACATGGTCATAGCATAGTAATTTGTAATGCTGACCATAAGCCAAATCGAGAGTAATTAAGAGATATTACACTTGATGTACCAATGACCAAGGTCATGGCTCTCAATTCAGCCATATCTATCATAAAACATCTGAAACTCTGCATTTCAGAATATCAGGAGCGTGTCTGAAAAGTACGAAATCAAGCTGTACTAGTGCAGAACCAATAGATATGATATATCACTCGATTAGCCAGTATAGGAACTTTGCTTTAGCGTTTCTTGGAGATTCTTGTAGTTTCTTGCTGGTTCATAACTCAGTTTGGACAATTATATGAAATCTATAGGAATCTCTATGAATTTATCCCATCATTTTCCACCTACAGGCGCTTCCATCAATGTCCTGTCGGAATAGTTGGGTCTGGCACGACCGCTCCTCCAAGAGTTTGGTGAGAAGACTCTCATGGGGAGCCTTAAAAATGGATTATCGCAAATTAAGCAGTTTTCCTACTATATAGAGGGAATTTGGAATGTGTGCATACGTATACATATATATATACACATATCATAGTTATTATAATTTATATGTTTATAATATTTATTTATCATAGTTATCATAGATATACATTTATAATATATATTTATACGTTGTTTCCCTATTCTGTGAGTCATTGCTCGGTAGAAAAAAACACTGATGATTGGGGAATCCACATGATGTTCACCCATGATTTTCACCATGATTCTGGGATCCCCCCAGCAGAAACCACCCACCACCCAGCTGAACCACCATTTTGACCCAACCCGAAAACGATTTTAGCAGCAAAAGATCAATCTCAGAAACACACCGCTATAATGAAATATCACATTAATCGATTCATATATCAATATATATATATATCATATCACCGCTATATATATATATATATCTGTTTAATTCATATTATATCAGAATCGCTATGATTTCTCCCGTGTAATAAAGGTTAATAGCCGCGCCCTTCGAAGCACACCCGTCCTATGACGCTGCGGCGGGCTGTAGCAACACGTGCTGCATCCCTCATGACCTGCGAGTGGTGGTTGAACCCCCCTTGAGGTGGTTGAAAAAAAAACAAAGGAAAGATCCGAATAGACAATCAATGATGAACATATTTTGTTATATATATATATTATAGATATAGTTATATATATAATAATATATATATATATATATAGTATAAGGTTTCGGCTGTAAACGGCGTTTCCGGGACGTACTTCCCCCCCGGACGTCGGTTAGGGAAACCTTAGCGGGTAGCTAGCGCTGAAGCTATCTGCGGGCCTTTCGCTGTGTGGAGAGCAGCGGCTGAGCCTTTCTTGTGCTCTCTATCCCAGTGCTGGATAGATCACCTTTGCTCATCTAGCCCCTCTACTTCGATTTTGGACTTTGAGTACGACTTCGATCTGCTCTATCTTCCATCTTCGGCTTCCCTTGGGTTTTTCCAGGGACGGGTTTAACCGGTTCACTGCCTAAACTGGTTTCGGGGCATTTGGGTATCTCCATCTTATTTGGCATTGCTGTGATCATATTTGACTGCGGTTGACTTTGTCCTGTTTGTCTTTCTGAACCAGCAGGGTCCAATTTGCGAAACTTTCACAATTTCATTGAATTTGACCTGACCATCGGGCTTTTCAAGTTCTTGGTGAATTTATTCATTTTCCATTTGATCGGATTTCTGGACAACTTCTTGGTTATTTCTGGCGAAGCGATTGGCAGCCACGACTTTAGCAACAAGAAGGCGGACATTGAGGCGACAGCGAGCAACCGCACGAAGGCAGTGGTTCTTGCATCGTCGAGGAGTAATCCATTTATCCAAGTCCAAACTCCGCAAGATTTTCGAGGTCATCCAGAATCATCATTCCCGAGACCATCAATTTCTTGCCAAGATCAAAGACACCATGGCGAACAAAGCACCATGGAGATGCGCTGGATGCAGGCAGCTGAGGAAACACACGGCAGAATACTGTCCGGTCTGTCAGCTCCCATGGCAGAGCACGATCGACAGGAGCTACGTGCACAACCCTGGAGTGCGACAGAATACCTATGCATACTGGTCGCAAGATGCTACCACATGGGGAGGGCATCAAGATTCATCAAGTTGGACCAGACCAAGATCCAAGAGCAGGGCACACACACCGAGAGGACGGCACAGATCGAAAAGTGCGAACGATCGCTCTCAAGGCGATGGCAAGGGACAGCAAGCACAGCCGCCCAATGCCTACTACGGCAAAGGACAAGGCAAAATCCCGATGCCACCATTGCCACCGCCTACAACGCCTTGGACGGGGTACAACATGCAGAACATGCCAGGGATGCACTTTTCACAGCAGATGCCTCACATGCAGCCAGTGACACCTCAAGCAATGGCAGCGGCTCCACTCACACAAGGGCCGCAACAGCCATTGGCGCCCCTTGCCCCAGTGTTACATCCTTCCATGCCTCCACAAATCAGTGTGGAAACAGCTCAGAAGGAGTTCATCGAGATGGCAAAGGCGCGACAGATGGAATTGCCCCCAGACATGAGACAACGAGTACAGAGAATGTCCAAGTCCGAGGGGGCGCAAGCTACAAAGGACCTTCACACGGCAGTGAGGTCTTTGGGATTTGCAAGGAAAGATGTGGAAGAAGCGCTACAAGCCCGTTGCAATCTGATCACGTCATGGAAACATTTTCTGGCAGAAGCAGTGCAACAATGGCAAGGCTATACAACGCTCTTCCAACAACAAGAACAAGAACTTCAGGCACGCATTCAGCAAGCTCATGCGGTCTTTGCTACGGCCAAAGAACAAGCAGAGCAATCCCAGGCCGAGGCTGGGAAGATCAGTACCATCGAGATTGTCGACGACGAGGAGGAGTTGAAGGGAGAACAAGCATCAGTGGAGAAAGCGTCAGGACAGATCCAAGAGGGCCTGACCCATCTCACAGCTTCACTACAACAACTTCAAGCCAGCGCGGAGGCGATCGAAACGATGGAGAAGGCCGCCAAACGACCAAGAACCTCCGAGAATGCAGCCAACGACGAAGCTATGGAGGCAAAAGGAGACTTCGCTCCGGATGGAACCAAGCCGCCTTTTGCCTCGCCCGGTTGTGCATGACCTTTTCGTATGACAACCTTGGGCTATGCAGGCATTGGGACAGTTCCACCCCAGCCATTATCATGAAGTGGAACAACCGTGCAGTGTGCAATGAAGTATTTGTTTCTGAATGGCAAGCGATAGAAAGTGCTCTTCGACTTAGCCGAGAACTTCTCATGCCACTGTCTCCTGCCACAACACGGTCCAACTCTGCTAGTTCCCAGTGCAGAGATGCGGCCTTGCATCAACTTGAACATTCTACTACCAAAACCAGCCGGCGGAGCTCCCTGCGTGTGGGTTTTGCAGAGGACCTTGAGCTGTGGATTGGCATAGAGGATAGCATGAAGATGTACAAGTTGAACGTTCCGATTGAAGTGGGTGCAACTCGAACCACTCCGTGGAGCTGCCCCAACACACCCTTTTCAGAAGATGCCCATCGTGATCAACGCTTTGTTGCACACTCTTCCTCTGATGGGCACATCAACATCCAACGTTTGTCCTCAAGACCCACATGGGCGAGTGGAATTGAGGCCATTTTGAATGAAGAAGGTCAGGTCGATGAGAGCGAGGAGGACATGGTTGTCTATTTGACATCATATTTCATTAGTCACCGTGATCTTCACCGTCATGCTGAACCGCGAATTCTTAGATTTGATCGAGAGGTTGAAGAATGGGAAAGAGAAGTAAGGTTCATGTGGGAGGATCTCGTGGATCATGATGCTGCCATTGACGTAGTGATCGTACGGCCAGACCCGCCACGAGTAGTGTATCCAGGCACAGCTGCGACAGTCATTGTCCATCAACATTTTCGACATGATCGAGCAGCATGTCTGATCTCAACTGCCCACATCATGGACCCCACCACAAGATTCTCGGTGAGTGCGCATTCCACTGAGACCCATCTACTACCTCATCAAGTTCGACACTTAGCAGAAGTAGATCAACTCTGTCGTGAACGTGCTCGACAAGGAGCAGGCCAATGTGACGTCTACATTGGACACCATGTCCAGCCCGAAGGACAAGCGATTGCGATCTTCCATGGTCTGGCATTGCACATTCGTGTGCCTTCACTCCTGTCTGAGGAAGAAATCGAACAGAACTTGATCAGAAGAATTTAACAACGAAGAAGAGAAAGAACAGGAAACGAGTGGGATCCGGCAGATGATGAACCTGCTCCTGAAGCTCACCACCCACCACATGATGCAGACATAACAAACAGGAGAGAAGGAGAACCAGAAGATGCCATCTCTTTCATGGCCCGAAATGCAGCACAAGGGAGAAGAGCGTCATCGGTGGTACCCTCGCCTTCGACATCAATGTCATCGCCATCGTCATTTATCCAGGAGGATATCCGACGCACAGTCATCTTCACGCTGGATGGCCGAGCTTTTCCTGCATCTTTGTCCTGGAATGACCCGGAAGATCAACATGCAACAGTGGCCAGACTTGGAGGCCTCCATGAAGGACATATAGCTCAACTATGGCAAGTGACACATCGACCTCATGATCTGATTCGTCTCAATCTTCAGTGCAAGATTGTACAATTACGAACAGAACCAAGACCAGCCAGCTTCATGAAGATCATTCTGATCGACATTGACATCTACTCCACGCAGAGTCTCCAACCCTTTGCCATGAGACGACAGGCGCGATGGATGCCACGAGTCATCAACAGGAGATCAGTCTTCAGACTCCTTAGTCTTGATGAGCAGTTCCAGGAACAAGAAGAACATTGCTACTTGTGGCACAACCATGACGCAATTGCGGCCTCCCAAATCGCACCACTCCGGCTTGAAGATGGTGACTACATCCAGATTCACATCGGCGAGAAGATCTCCTCTTTGAGCTGCGATTCTGCGTCCAGAGAAGCCAGCAACGGTACAGGCAATGAAAGCTGGAATCCTCCAGATGTACAAGATGAAGATGAACACATTGAGCTCTTCCAGCGCAGTATTGCCCAACTACCTAAAGTATGGCAAACTCTCCAGCGGCAACTGCAGCAGACCCAACTCAAGGTGGCGCCTGAGCATGCACGAGCCACGCAATCTCTCTCTACTACAAGCAGAAATACACAACAAGCTCTACGACCTCGGCGATTGATCCATTTCCAACCTGATGATTTGAGGAGATTTGGACACCTTTTCAGAGATCAAGCAATCACTGAATGTGAAGAAGAGGGACCCATCGCCTATCTAGAGACCTGGCTGATTCACCATCAAATCAGGCGCTCATGCGACAGACCAAGGTCTGTTCGAATCAGAGCTGATTCCACATCTTGGCTTGATGATATCTTGGAGCCATGGGAAGAGGATCTCGACCCTACGCTGGATGTGGTCATACATCTGGTGCAGCCGCAACCACCATGTACCCATATGGAGTGCGTCTTGGCCCACCTGATCATTGAACAATCGCACCGTCGAGAACATACCATTGGATTGATCTCCATTGTGCGGCAAGGCCATCGACAAATGAGAATCAGACACGCAGCCTATTCTTTGCCTGAACTGCTGAGCAGAAACTATGTCCTGCGTATCAGTGAGGTGTATCAAGAATGCCAAAGTCATCCTCTCTATTGCAGAGTGCAGCAGGGCATGATCCCATTTGGACTCTTCAACATTGAGGAGATACCCAGAGCAGTGGGCATTGTTGTTGAATTGCCCTATGTTGCAGAGCCACAGTCCACATTACATGATGGCACTGAGCTCATGCAACGCACCATCACTAGATGGCAGAGACGTGCACAACCACAACAAGAGAGCTCGGACGCATCCAGCACCGGAGGAAGCTGCGAAGGATTCAATTTCAATCCAGATGCTCCAAGTTTCGTTCCTCAACCAGATCTGAACTCAGTCCCGGAGTCAATTGAAGAGCTTCACCAACACTGGCAACAAACCGCATATGCATGGGAAGGCGAATCAGCTTCAACAATGGTGATGACATGGTTCGTGGATCAATTCCACCCAGGATATCGTGTTTGCCTTCAACCAAGGCCGGTCAGGCTCTTCGAAGATTTTACCCAATGGGAAGTTCAATTGAGGAACGTGTGGCGAGACAGATCACTGCAAGGTGCACCCATCATGATTCATGTTGTAGAGCCGCCACCGCCACAAGTACACCCAGATATCGCGACTCACGTGCTCTTGGTCCAAAACCCCCAAGACACCATGTCGACGATTGTGCTCACTGGGGTGGATAGCACTGGTGCACGGAATCTACTATTCACGCAAATGGCAGTGACCATGCAAGAAAACTTTGTGCTGGATCCACTACTCATGCTGATTGGCCTTGGACATCAATGTTTATCGCCTGGCACGCAGTATCTCTGCATGGCCTGGTATGGCAACACAGCCATCCCGATTGGAACACCGTTCCCTATTCGAGATGGCTATGGAATCATTCTACGAGTGGGATTCCGACCAGTACAACCTGTACCTGCTGATGCAAACGCACTTCTCCAAACCGCTCTATGTGGTGAGAAGCGCCAAGAGACTTCGGCAGAATGCCGATCTGGCACCTGCGAGCGCCTAACAGCTGCTACGGTGGCTCACGAGCAGCGGCCGCAGGAAGCCAAAGAAGGGGCATCACAGGAGCTCTCATCAATGCCGATTAGCATTGAGACCCTTGTCCCTGTACAGAACCAGCAGGTCGCAATCACCCTCTGGCATGAACATCCAGAAGCAACGCAACCGCCATTTGTGGTAGTGAATACCGATGCACAAGAACAGGAAGTTTCTGAGGCGCTTGAGGAGTGGAACATCACTGGCCCTTACGTATTTCAACCGAACCACCAGATTGCAGTGATTCTGGATCCTGAACAACAGGAATATCTTTGGATTTACTTGCCTGAGGATCCAACTCAGAGAACTGACAAGATCCTTCTTCGCTCCAAAGATAAGATGACGACTCACCAACACATGAGATTTCTTTACAAACATGGCTTCCACAAAGCCGTCATTGTCAAGACCGAAGAATCACACTCAGCAGCCACCACGATCTTCTTCAGGAATGTCCATGCTCTCCCACCAGTGCAGGAGACCAAGCAAAAAGAACGCACAGACTGGCCCACACAGCAGCAACCTCAAAGGAACCACCGACCGATCTTCGATGGCAGCCAAGTCGAAGACAGAGTTCCATCAACCATGCTGACAGTGGGGGTCACTATACCAGAGCTTCAACATTTTTTCAATCCTGCAAATCATCCACTACATCGAGATCTGAGTGGCTTTGAAATACCTGAGATTTGCCAACAACTCATTGAAGACTGCGTGATGCACCAACGCATTGATCGTTTGCTCATCTATGCGGATGGATCATCACAGAGCAAGTACAAACGTAAGCCTCCGCTGTGGATTGAAGAACATGATATCAGCGATTCGTGGTGCTTTGCAGTCTTCGGCGAGAACTATGACTCGGACAAGCTCATGTTCATCGGCTTCCAATGCCAACAAGTATTGTACAATGAAGCCGCGCCCCATCACTTGGGAACGGCCCATATTGGCGCAGACGCTGCAGAGTGCGAAGCAATGTGCTGGGCTGCACTGTGGCGACTAGCACAGAATCACCGCATCCCCACTGTCTTCTTGACTGATTCCCAGCTCACTCGAGGACAGGCCAATGGAGACACTGGAGCCAGTACGACCAGCCTTCCCTTCCGCACTTTGCGTGGCCTCTTCCAAGCACTTCAAGCTGTGTTGCCTGGAGATCAGCTGAAGATCCAACACGTCATGGGACATGCGGGGGATGCTGGCAACGAGTTTGTCGACTTCTTTGCCAAGATTGAAGCAATCCACAGTCTGCACCTGCCAAGGCAGACATTCGATTCTGGCCGATGGCTCAAAGTCATTCCATATCTTTGGATGATTTTGCATCAAGCAGTTGATCTACCTCCACTGACGACCCAGGGATTTGACATCAGTGCCCCAGAATTACCTGCACTTGATGGACAACTTCGACAACCAGATAGATCAAAGCAAGCTCCAACTGCCAGACTGCAACAAGTTAGCCTCAGTATATGCAGCGCCAATGTTCGATCTCTCTACACCAAGCCGCATGGTCATGCCGGCAAATTAGATTTTTTGCGCGGCCAAATGAAACAACTGCAGCTCAACGTGGTTGGGATCCAAGAGGCTCGCTCACATGCTGGCCAAAGTGCAGCTGACCAAGTACTTCGAATTTCAGGAGGAGACCAACAGGGACAACTTGGAGTGGAACTATGGGTCAACCTGACACAACCATATGCATATCAAGGACGCACCCCAGTTTTCTTCCAGAGAATGGACTTTGTTGTTGTGGAAGCCACACCAAGAACCCTTCTGGTGCTACATGATCATCCGAGCCATCGCTTCTGGTTTCTCGTTGCGCATGGGCCTCAAAGTGGACGTCCACAAGAAGAACGAGAGGAATGGTGGATGCATCTCACCACGCTGCTCTTTCAGCATGTTCAATCAGACAAGATATTCATCTTGATCGATGCCAATGCGGCGACTGGACCACGAGATGACATCCACATTTTTCAACATGATGATCGCACCTCAGTCAACACCAAATACTTCACGGAGTTCTTACGTGAGATGGACCTGGCTGTACCTTCTACAGGTGCTCGACATGAAGGCCCTCATCACACTTGGACTAGCCCGATTGATGAAGAACAGTATCGGCTAGACTATGTTCTTCTGCGCACAGACATTGTGGGTGACTGCGTCCATTCTCAAACAGTCCCGGAATTTGACCTTGGTAATTCTGGAGACCATATCGCGGTTGCGATTCAAGTGCAATGGAATGCAGCCTGCTCTCAACTTTCTCGACATTGCCAAGGTGAAAGAGGACCTGGAGTCCAAAGATCGTCCATTACATATCAGAAGATGCACGATGCTCTCACGGATTACCAGCCTTTGCCCTGGGCACAAGATATTGAGACGCAGGTCAACCACATGAACCAATTTGTGCACAACAGATTACGCAAACATTGTAGCAGACAGGAGGCCGCACCGAAGAAGCAATGTCTATCTGGAGAAGTTTGGAAGCTTCGGTCCCAACGAATCCGAACCAAGAAGAATTTGGTGGAAGTACAACAGCGCCTGCGGGCCGAGCTTCTCTTCAAAGCCTTGTTCAGCTGGCGCAATCATGCGGAGACCCATGATGCCGACACAGCCAGCTACATGACCACGTTGCTTTGTGGGAAGCTACGCATTGTGGCATGTCTACATCGACTGGACAGAACATTGCGTCATGCACTGCAACAAGCCAAAGGCCGTGCATTGGACGAACAGCTCAGACAAATGCCACATGACACCGCAGCGTCTACAGTCTTGCATGAGATCAAAAAGATCATCGGCACCACCAACTTCAAGAAAAAGAAGAGTACTCCGCTACCACTGATCAATAGAACCGATGGCACGCCATGCAGATCGATTCAAGAAGTTCAAGACAGGTGGATACATTTCTTCCAGTTCATGGAGTGTGGCGAACGTTTGGATGTTCATACACTACGTCAAAAATGGATTGCGAATCTCTCCACTTTCAGACGCAGTGATGTTCATCTATGCCTACAAGACCTCCCCAGCCTCACAGACCTGGAGCAAGCTTTCCGGAATGTGAAAGCCAACAAGGCTACAGGGGATGATGGTATTCCATCGGAAATTTGCCACGCATGCCCAGCTGCGATGGCAAGGATCACCTACACCCAACTGATGAAGCTTTGTGCCCACGGCCAAGAGGCCCTCCTCCACAAAGGAGGCAAATTGGTCACCGCCTTCAAACACAAAGGATCTTCCAAGGATCCATCTTCATACAGATCACTGATGATTTCGTCTCACATTGCCAAGACATTGCATCGCAGTTTGAGATCACACCAGGCAGATTACTATGAAAGATTCATGCAACAGCAGCAAATCGGAGGCCGCCGGAAAGTTCCGGTACAACTGGGCACACACATGGTGCGAGCGCATCTCCGCATTCAAGCTGCACAAGGCAGATCAGCGGCAGTCCTGTTTTTGGACTTACAGGAAGCATTCTATCGAGTCCTACGACCTCTAGCCCTTGGCGACACAATGACCGATGAAGCCATTGGTGCGATGATGCAGAGGCTGAGACTACCACCTTCGGCCATGACCGAGCTTGCAAGACTACTCGACCTTCCTGGTGCTACAGAACAAGCTGGCCTTCCCCAGCATCTGCGCATGGCCATGTGCGCCATCCACACGGATACTCACTTCCATGTGGAGGGCCAGAGTGATCGAGTACGTACACAAGCCGGCTCCAGGCCAGGCGACCCGTTTGCAGACGTGGATTTTGGATACTTGTTCTCAAGAATCCTTGGTGTGGTAGAACAAAAGCTCATCCAGGAGCAGCTCCTAGACCGGATCCCAGAGTACAAATCTGGCATTAGCCTTGTGCGAGAGCCCGAGCAAGTTGTCCCAGAGAGACCGATGCTCGGTCCCACATGGATGGACGACCTGGCGATATGTATCTCCGGCCCCACGGCCATTGACCTTGAACGCGAGGCGGCACTCACAGCAGGGATCCTTCTTGAGACCTGCATGGAACATGGAGTTACTCCCAACCTCTCGCGAGGTAAAACAGAGCTCCTTTTAGCTCTCAGAGGGAAAGGCTCCAGGAATAGCCGCAGAGCACACTTCAGTGAGCGTCACGGTCGCCAGATGCAAATCGTCCATGAGCACGGCACTGATTCCATTGCCGTAGTAGGATCGTATGTCCATCTAGGCGGCAAAGCACACCATTCTGGAGAGAACAAGGTCGAGGCTCGTCGACGAGTGAGTATAGCCAATGAGGCGTTCAACCACCACAGGCGACAGCTCTTCCAAAACTCCCAGATCAGTTTGCAGCGTCGTAGAGAGCTCTTCGACACGCTGGTCATGAGCAAACTCTGTTTTGGCATGGAGTCATGGACATTCAGAGATCAACAACTGGTCAATTACATACATGGTGCGATCATCCGACTTTACAAGCGGTTGCTCAAGGTTCCGGCCAACCACCACATGGATGACTATGAAGTCCTTGCCACCTGCAGATTGCCATCACCCAAGACACTCTTCCGGAGGGCTCGTCTGCGATACCTGCTCACGCTGTTCAACTGCGAAGAAGCAGTGCCATGGGGATTGTTTCAGCAAGACCAAACTTGGTGCCACATGCTGAAAGATGACCTGCATTGGATGTGGCAACAGCTGAACAATACGTGCACCCTGCGCAACCCGGCTGACCATCCTGAGGAGTGGTTCTATATCACAAGATTCCACAAAAAGTATTGGAAGACCCTGGTCCATAGAGCCACCATGCTGGACATCCTGAAGAACAGCGACAACTGGCAGCTCCGACAGGTACACTTCCATGTCTTCGACCATTTGCAATCGGTTGGAGAACTCAACAGTCCTCCGCCTCGACCGGAAGTCACGCCGGCCAAAGGCATGTATGGATGCATTGCGTGCGGCAAGAAATGTCGCACACTGGCGGGAGAAGCAGCACACATGTTTCGCTGCCATGGGAAAGTTGCAGAATTTCGACGATTCAGCGACACCACATCGTGTCCAGCATGCTTGCGGGAGTATCACACGGTAGACCGCCTACATGCGCATCTACGCCATGGAAGACGATGCCAAGCACAATTGCGTGGCATGAAGATGCACAGACCCATCACCCCAGGCATTGGTTCGCAACATAATGCTGTTTTGAAACAACGACATGATGGCCTGTTGCCTTATCAGCCAGCTGCCGGACCTCCCACAAGACCCATGCCACTAATCGATGCACAACATCATGATCTTGAAGCGTATGAGAAGATTGCTCTTGAATGTTTCGAGCAGGGCTGCCATGGAAGAGATCATCTCCGAGGACAGTTGTTTGCCATTGTCCAAGGACTCGAAATTTCCTGGACGTCACTGAATCGGACAGTGGAGCAGCTCATCCATGACTTCACGGATGAAAATTGTGAGCTTGTACAGCTCTCCAAATCAGATATCCATCATCTTTTGGGAAGTCTCCGCGATCCGACACATTGGCCATTCTTGACCGACAATGCCGGAGATCCTGAACCTGGACATCGCGTCGAGCCCCTTGAGACGTATGAGGTATGGAGCGAACGCTTAGCACAAGATTTCTCGCAACAGCCTTGGCACCCTGATCAAGCACGACCCCATCGACCCTTTGCAGAGCGCATTATCCTTCATGCCTATTCAGGAAGAAGGCGTCATGGGGACGTACAATGGTTTCTCGAAGAGTGTGCCGCGCAACATCCTGATGTGATCATGCACGTTATTTCATTGGACATCGTCATCAACTCGCACTATGGCGACATTGGACGAGAGGAAGTGCGTGCAAGATGGTACACAGGCATGCGGCAAGGCTATGTGGCTGGATTCTTGAGCGGACCCCCATGTTGCACATGGTCCAAGGCCAGGGGGAAACAATTGAAGGGTAAATCCTCCAAGGGCCCACGAGTTCTTAGGGATTCGAACCATCTGTGGGGTTTTGACTCAGTCTCCATTAAAGAGATGTTGCAATTCATGGATGGCCGCCAATTGCTGGGCTTTAGCGTCATTGCCATGACCATCCTGGCCACGACTGGGGGAGCCGCCATCCTGGAACACCCAGCAGAGCCAGAAGAGCAGGAGCTGGCATCGATTTGGCGCCTTCCACTCCTTCAGCTTCTGAGTAGATTGCCCGGCATGCAGCACCTCAACATGGCACAAGGCCTGCTAGGCGCGCCCAGCCCGAAACCGACGGGCCTTTTAGTTTTGAATTTACCATCGCTACCCAGCTGGCTGGTTCGTTGGGCTGTCTGTCCGGATCTGCCCAAAGGACGCAGTATCGGAACTGACGAGACTGGAGTGTACAGAACTGCGGAGCTCAAGGAATATCCGCCAGCAATGTGTGCAGCGATGGCACATGCATTTACTGATGCCACACTGACAGCAATCCATGCGGTGCCGGAACAGCATGTAGAGCACGTACCGCAGGACTTTTTGGACTTATGCCAAACCATGGTGAGTCATGATTTTGGTGTTGAGTACGGCCCGGATTGCGTGCAGTGAATGGCGACCATGGAATTCAAGATGCACTGCCGCAGCGTCGAACGCTACTCTATGCAGTTGTGAAAAAAAATATAATAATAATAATAAATATATATATATATATTGATGGAAATCTATATAATTATATATATAATTATATATATAATTATATATATATATTGATGGAAATCTATATATTTATTTTATGGTTGATCAACCAGACTAATACACTAATTGATTCATCAACTATACAAAGGTCTTGGTCAAATGGAATTCCATTGCGCCGACATATATCGAATAGGATACAACAAAAAATGAGTAAGACACACAAAACTGAACCAATGAACGAGACACTCAAAACGCTGAGATTCCCAACGGTCTTCATCACTTCGCGTTGCAACGTCTCCCGTTCATGCGGAAAGTACCTCAGCAATTCCCATGGTGTCCCATTGACCTTCTGATAATCAAACTTGGCCTGCTGGAAATTTCCCCATTGATCTGGGTAAATTATAATATTTCACTAACCTGAATTAAGGCCATCTGGGGATGATTTCCCTTACAGTATTAACCATGATTCCAGTGAGGTCGCAGTGAGGTCGTTATAATTTACCCAGATTGATTCATGAGTTGCCTGTTAAAAGCTCCATTTACTTCGAGGATTTCCTAGCTTGTTACGCTTTACCCAAGGGTACCATGGATCCAAACCATTGGCATACAGCAAGACAGGAAGTCGCACGTAGTTGATGGTGTTCCATTGGGTTTGTCAATGGGGCACCCCAAAATTCAATGGTGTTTATCACTAGGAAAACCCTAACGAAATTGCATTTTTGAGCCATTCTCAGACATATCCAATTCATGACACTTTGGCCCTCGCGCCGTATTACCCCTTTCATACCTAATCATCAGCTCTGCCAGATCCTTACTGAGTTCCGAACTTCCAGATTTGTTCGATGCTACTGCGTTTCAAACAAGACCTGGCATAGCATGAGGCGTATCTCGCGAAGGCGCAACAGGCGCAACAGGCGCAACATGTGGGGTAATCGGAGGAGAGCTATGTTGGTTGATGCCTACAATAGCTGCTGGGTTTCTTGGGGAGTAAATCTACAGTTAGATCTGGTTATCAACCAACTTATAACTTATAACTATGGGGCCACACTTATAACTATGGGGCTCCAAGCTACCCAACTTATTCCCAAAAATCACCAACCGGAATCGGGGATCGCACGACCAAACGCTAGCAATACAACCACAGACATAGTAGCAGCAGCAGTCGTTAAACAATCCAAACAAAGCCTGAAACAAGAGTTTGTGATGAACTCAAAATGCAAAGTAAAACAATGTATTTTGACAAACCTGGTGTTCCGTTGTTGAGATCCGTTAGTCATGCTGGAAAATGATGCCGGACTCTTCCTTTTAGATTCTGTCAGTATGTCTTGCAAGCAGGTGTAGATAAAATCCGACAATTTCCACCCAATAAAGAACACGTTTTATCACCAAAGCTAAGAACAAACTCTGGGTTCGGATTTTCAGACATGTTGATATCTATAATTGTTATCAGCACACACAAAAATATGCACATATATGCACATATATGTATATATATACATATGTATTATGTATATATATATACATATTATGTTATATATTAAATTATATCATCATTTTTTATTAGATGATATTATATCATATTATATTACATAACTACTAATATGTGTGCGAATTGGTGACTCAAAATATCTCCAGACTGATCCAGGCGCTCTTTTGGGCGCTCCCAACGCCACGACGTAGGTCTCGGCTTTCACCCAAGCAGTGCGTAAGCTTCCCTGGGGACCAGCGATGGGAAGGGAATACCATGGAATACCTGGGACATTTTTGGTTTTTGGTCTGGAAATGCTGATGAAGCAATGAAGCAACAGTTTGTACAGTTTGACATAGCTTAAGCAACAAATCCAACAATAAATGGGGAGATATATACAGTAACTATTGTTGGTTAACATATCTCCCCATATATTATCAGATTAACAATGGTTAAATGGTGACATAACCAACAATAGTAACCATTTAAAATGATGGTTTTAATCTATTTGTAGTGCCATATCTAATCTGGGTGTCTCTGAAAAATTAATGATTGAGCCAACACTAAAACAATCCAAGCCATGTCCATTTCCAAGGCATCAAAAGTCAAATCCTTGCCACGAGACTCGAATTAGTACGAAAATACACGAGACTACCACTAAAACAGTATGAAAAACCAACAAATAGATTGGTAAATCGATTCAGTGACATTGTGGATATGAAGCTGAACATGAATGTATATATATGTATACCCACAAATTATGGCGGTTTGAATGGGGAGAATCACGACTTTTATACCATGGGCAACTCACCAGTCACAGGATGCCCATGTAGAGCCATTGACCGACCAAAGACGCCTTAATCAAGGCGACTTCTCCAAAGTGATCCCCCTTTCGCTTCCTGGCTGGGAAATGGCACCGGTTTCGTTTTTCAAACGGTGGGGCGGACCCGAAAGAGAAGGGTCAATTCTGTCGACTTCATTTGACTTTAGCATTGGGGAGATGATTCACCAGAGCTGTATGATTATTTTGATGTTTTCCCTTGATGAGTGGATCGTTTCTCCTGAACAAGCATGCGTCTGGTTGATAGGTTCAGTCACGGCCACCTCTGTCCGGTATTCCCAAAGCGAAGGGATCACAACTATCCCCAAAGGACCTAAACCTCAACCAAGGAAAGACTTGACAATGTCTTGCCATTTTATACATTTAAATATAAATATAAATATGATAATATATATATACTGTATATATATACATGTATATGTATATTATGCCTATGTATGTATATATATATATAAATGGCGTTCAAAAGTGCAGCTCCCACCCAACATCCATCCAGAAGCAGAACTCAGAACTTTACCACCACAACTTGCTCGGTGGGCCGCCAACCCCTTCAATAAGGTGACCCTCCCAACAGTGGATAGTTGATAAACTTACTGTACCCTCTGGTAAACTAACATAACTATGGAAAATCACCATCTTTAATGGGTAAATCTACTCTTTCTATGGCCATTTTCAATAGCTTTTTGTATGTTTACCAGGCCGGGTCGTGGTAGGCAACCCATTGTTGGGGTCACCCAACCTGATGGGCAGTGTGATGGCATCCTCCACCTCCTTGGACCTTCCAGGCTGCATAAAAAACAGGGTATCCCCATCGTGTGAAACACCTGTACAGTATATGATTATATATATATAGATAATGTGTATGTACACGTATATATTGTATATATATATAATATATTATATATATATACATATTCATGTGCTGGCAAACTCATGCAAACCTCTAAGCCACGAACCAGGGAGATGACCCGGGCGGAAATCATGTGGGACCAGATCCATGGCCAGACGGCCATCGAGCGTATGAGAGAGCGTTTTGCTTGCGGCAAGCACTAAGCACGTGAATGTCAATCAAGTCCCACAAAAAAAATCACAGGCACCCCAAAAAGTTTTATGTTTTCTCAAAGAAATGGCAGTTTATACTAAGATCTGCATCCCAGAAATCGTACATCCCAGCCATGTGAGATATAACAACAATGATTAAAACACTAATCATATCATAAATATATATAATTCAATATACATTTATTTTCATTTGTTATTGTCAAGTATTCTATTAGATGTAACACATAACATAAGTACAATGTGTATAATGTGTATATATATATACATCCACTGACTAGTTGCTGTGCACTTCCCCATTAGGTCCTTAACGCCCACGGTGACCCGGGCGCACTTGCCGTTGGACACCAGCACAGATACTTCGCCCTTGCTGATGAAGTACATCTCATCAGCCACCTGCGGTGGTTCGAAGAACCGGCAATAAAGGGATCGTTCGCCATACTAATCATCAATTACAGTGAGGTTGTGGAATCGCTGGTAAACGTTGACATAACTATAACTATGGAATGATCCACCATTTTTTATGGGAAAACTCACTATAAACTATAAATGGCAATTTTCAATAGCAAACTGTTAGTTTACCAGAGGGCACCCAGAATCGTAATGAATTATATTGAATTATACAACACCTCATGTTGTAAATGAGCAAACCGTTTGTGCTTCATCATGCTTCAAGTCCCACAAAGTCCAAAAAAAAGTCGACCCCCAGACTTCATGTCGTTCGCAGACTTGGTTGACCTCAATCAGCCATAATACCCACTGGTAAACTAACATAGCTATGGAAAATCACAATTTTTCATGGGAAAATCCACTATTAATGGCCATTTTCAATAGCTATGTTAGTTTACCAGAGGGTAAATATTGTATAACTTTGAATGGGAACATCATCGAAAACCGGCGGATGTTCCAGCTTGCCTGGTGTTTCATGACACCGGACATTCGGACATTTTTCACCTCAAACACGGCAATGGAACATGCCCCATTTGTAGTGAATTTTCCCGTGAAAACACCCCATTTATAGATATTGATAGGGGGATTTCTAAGGGGATTTCCTAGTGCCACGTTTGATTACCGGGTACTGGACATTCACATGCGACATCCTCGTCAGCCTCCCCAACGCGGACCACATAGTCCCCCGGAAGGAAGGCTTTGTCTTCCAAGACACGGACTACCTCAGGGTCCGTGGGAATGGCATGATGGGGATTGAGCTTCAGACAATATAAGAACTCTAAATCCACACGAGGTAATTCCAGTGAGATAATGAACATGTGAGCAACATTGAACAACTACTATTTGGGGGTTGTTTGATATTCCCATTGATCTACTGGGGGTTGTTTGATATTTCACCCATTGATGGCAAGTCATTTTTTTGGATGGTTTATGGCATTGGGCTTAGCAGCATAGCACATGTAATTCATAGGTGAAGCATGGGTTAATCTAATCCAACTTAACCATGGCACATGTGATGCACATATGTTTTGTCTGAACATGGGGTAATTATCCCCTATTTCAAAGCGAGAATATGAACAAACCAAAATACATGCTTTAAAATTGGGAGGATTCTGTCTCAGATTGACATGATAGATGGATTGCAGAAATCTTACCAACCGATGAAAGCGACAACTCAAAAAATTGATTCTTTCTCCACTTTGCATTTTTCGTGATGCAATGATTTCTCATGTCAGGGGCAACACTCCAAAGTCAGTTTTCTCCACTTCTCTGCATGATTTCATGGCCATTTGGCGGCCCAATCATCCAATCCCCCGCTTTTCGGGCACAGCCCTCGATGGTCTGGAAAAAATCCTCCCAGGATATGGCAGTTACTCAGTTTGGGAAATTGCCACATGGAACCTCATATTTCAGTCATGCATGCTACTCACCATCCCATGTTTTTTATGTTTTTTTGCCATAATGGTTCACTAAACATCCCCATTTCTAGAATTTTCTAGACACTCTGACTCAAGTACGCGAAAACATGACGCGTAGCCTGATCATGCCTGATTCATACTTAACATATCTACCTCATACAACTGATACATGAAAATATATGAAACAGGATGGTACCCCGAAACCAGGGGTTTTAAACAATTACTACTAGCTTGGATAATTTGGGGATCCACCCAAATCAAACCAATATATATATATATATCTATCCCATTTGTTGGTTGTATATATTCAGGATCTATGCTTATCCTCCGGTAATCAACTATGGCAATGCAAACTCTTTCATATATAGATTATGTTCCCAAGATTAAAGAAACAAAGCGCCATCTATGAGGGGATTTCCCACATGTTTTCATGAACATTTCCTGAGCTTTCCAACGGCCAGAATGTAGCTGTGTTCCTGGCAACAGGTAACCGATTTACCAATCCCCCTAAGGCAAGCATCTTCCTGTAATATGTTGGTGCAACACTAGTATATAATATATATATATACTATATAATTGTATTTCTATATTTTTACTGTATAATATATATATATATGAATATACATATATATATAATATGTAAATATGTGTATATATATATATGTACATATATATATATGTATATGTATATACATGTATATATATAGCACTTGCAAACATAGGACAAATGTATCCCCTTGAAGCATGTTTTGACCATAGCGCATGAGGTGATTGTGGGTCAATATCAGGGTGAATGGCTTTGGTCGTCCCAAGGCTTCAACAAAATTGAGCCATGAGGGCCATTACCATATATAATCTCATATATATATAATTATATATATATGGATAAATTACAGCATAGTACTTAGTAATCCGCAATTATATATATATATATATATGTAATATATGTAAATACAGTACAGTAATTCACGAATCTGAAAAGAACATGCCCCAAACATTGGGTTGAGCCAGAAAATGGAGTGTTCACAATCACCAACCCACAGGCCCCTTTCCCCCCGACAAACCCGAAGTTGGTCTCCTTATTGCTGAAGAAACCGGAGGTGAGAACTGACTGGTACCTCTCTGATCAGCTGCTTCCCGCAATTTCCAGCAGTTGAGGTCCACAATGGGAAACTCTTGAAATGGTGTGAGATCCAACTCCCTAAAGCAGTTTGTGTAGTCGATAGTCGATAGTGTCCAGAAAAAAAAACATGGATTTAATAGGAACCCCCAATGATGGTACCTCTATTCCCATAAGCCTCCCATACTATGATAGGGGAACAGGGGTACCATCATTGGGGGTCTATGCAGTGCTCATGAATGGACAAACACAGCATGCAGGGCCGCAGGGACGGAAAAACCTCGAACGGTTACGACATGACCAAGATTACCTATATCAATAATGTAAATATGTAACTATCCATTCAATCTATTTATCTATATCTATGGATTTATCCATGAACATGTATATTATATATATACACATACTTCTACACTATGTTATCCTGAAACTGTACAAACAATAGATACAAATAGCATATATATATAAATATGATTATATATATATACATACACATATTAACCCTGTTACATACATACTCCTACACTATGCATAGAAAAGGTGCCAAAGGCCAATCTAACACAAATATGTTTCTCTCATCCACAAGATCATATTATAGCGAAAGTTGGGGGTCAATCAAGACGCAGCACCTCTGAATGAATCGCCTTTGGCAAATGTGATGCTTGAACTTTGTTTGTGGAGGCTGGGCGTTTGAGAACTGAAACTATCGACAGTGTGTTTAGATAGATGTACCCTCTGGTAAACTAACATAACTAATTATGGAAAATCACCATGTTTAATGGGAAAACCATCTATAAATGGGCCATTTTCAATAGCTATGTTAGTTTACTAGAGGGTAATACATTGAACTTTTCACATCTTTTCACCCTAACCCCATTCTCTGCCATTTCCCAACCGCAAAGGGCACAAGTACACACGAATGGCATCTTCCAAAGGAGATGACAAGGTGTGATTCTTGAAGAGATGCTCAAAGGCCTGCGTCAATTCGGAATCTTCCCGGACTTCCCGGAGATCATGTGATCATGGCGGCTCGATCTGATGGTTCTTTCATTGTCCAAGATCCGCGACAGGTGGACATTTAATAGCGTTTAACCATAGTTAACCCGCGATCAAAAAACCATGTTTGCATATCCCATATGATCCATGTATGCTATATATGGTAACATTTACCATCAATATACCCCCTTTATGTTAGCATATATACCAGCACCATGGATCCTATGGGTATGTTTGCTACATAAATGGGATAATTATATGTCCAGTAGATCCCAAGACATGAGGATTTGACCCTGTTGTTTTTTTCCGTGCGGCGGATGAACCCGAGGAGAAAACACGAGGATTCCAGGATGCTTCTTATTCTAGAAAAAACAACTTGAAGATCACAGGCTTCGGAACTGTTTTCCTCAACCGGGCACCTCATAGTCGTGGCTCATTTTCTGGAAGTAGTGCAGACCTGGACATTTTCTTGGCGCCTTTGAGAAGGAACATCGCACTTAGATTTAGTGTGATAAACTGAACAATAAACTACCTCCGAGTTTTATCATAGGTAGTATAAAACCCAAAAGAGTTGTTTAGTATTCGGTTTACCGCACTATACGCTTCAGTTATGATCATATATCGAGGATACCAACCAACATGGGGTGTTACACAAAGCCATCGCGCAGAATCGAGGAGATGGGCGCAATTTGACAGGACGAGATTCAACATGGGGACACTCTGGTTAGTCTTGACCCGGTTGCCAGAAAAACTCTGATCCCGTGAGAAGTACTAAGGTCATGTACCTGTTTGAATGCTGTCTATGTTCATGATGACTGACTCGTCCCCGGTTGGTCCAGAAGAATTCCAGAGATTTTGACAGGGTGAAAGCGACATGGGTCTTGCTTCGACCATCCTATTCAACGCGGTAAACCCAATTTCATAAGCCAGCCCAAGTATTAACTAACTCTCAAAATTGGGTCTTTAGTTTGAGGTTTATTTTTGTTTTACTGTACCATATTTGAATTGGTGTAGGAAAATCCTGGCACCCATGAAAAAAAAAGGAATGACCCCATTGTATAGCCATACTGTATGTTCCCATTCCATTCCCAGGCTTTTTTCAGGCTCCCGCTGAAGACACGTCTCTGGAGCTCAATAGGAACGTTCAAGTTTTCCAAGGCCCGTTTCACGAAGGCCTTGCTGCTGAGTCTGCTGAGGCCGGGAGGCCTTGGACCATTTTCTCGCATCTAGAGATATCTAAAGGGGATGGTTACCATGACAATGGATTGGTTTAAGGGAAAATTTACAGGAAAGCCTCATATTTGATTGGAAAATCTATGGTTTCCTGTAGATTTTCCCTTAAACCAATCCATTGATTATGACTATAGTTTATTTTGAATGGTATATATATATATTCAATTTTATTTAACATAGCCATGGAAAATCACCATGCTATTAATAGGTAAACCTCTATTTCTATGGGCTATTTCCCATGGCTATGTTAGTCATAACCAGAGGGTAGTCATACAATGTTTATAGATCTAAAACATGGGAACTCTTGACAACTCCAGTTGATGATGCCGAGCCAGCAAGCTCCCTGCAACCCTTTGTGAATGTTACTAGCCAGTTGACAAGCAGGGTGGCTGCCCCAGCATGTATACATCAATGTATACATTGATGTATATAGGCATGACAACACACACACACACATTCTGCGATGTGTTTTCTTTGTTTTAAATACATATTATAATATTGATGTGAATTAATTATCATAAAGATGCATAACGGGCCAGTTCAAAACGTCTGCTCCAAGCACCTGGTTCTCTTCATGCCGGATATCCAGCGCATGCTTGCGCTCCTGGCAGGGTGCCATAGGCACCCTGGCCATTTGTGACCCAATGCCATAAGCAGTTACCATTTGGAGATGGTTAAAACATCCATCATGTCTGGTCAAATTGATGATGGTTTAATTTTTGGGTGAACTTCACTACTTCGGTTTTTTATTATCGAATCAACTTTGCGAATCTGAATCTGTGGTATACCAGATGTTTTAACAATCCCATGGTGAACGTGATAACAGGTTTAATAGAGCTCTTGTGATACATGGCCAATTCATCCTCCCACAATAAGTGTTACATTATGTAGCATATCGCAATCAAAATAGTTGCTAACCAAAGTTAAGATAATCCAGGGATGTTCAGGGGTTGCTGGTTTTCCTTGTTTTTTTTGCCACCAACCCATAGGATATCACAATCCAACCTATTTGTTCACCACTCACCAAAGGTCTACCGGTACATCAGAGTGTATCACCAGTTTTGTCGCGCATGTAGATGTGTGCGTAAACATATTAAACAGTTAAAAAAACAAAAAAACACATAATCTATATGCATGTGCATTCATATTGTACATAGATTCACATTGTACATTCATTCAGACATTTATATTGTCACGCGTGTACATGAATATGATTATATGGATGGAGGATCAAAACCATCATATCTATTGGGGGCTGCAGGGCCGCTTCATTGTATCTGAAGATAGCATGTGAAGAAAGAACATGGTGATACATCCTGATATATGTTTGTAAGTATGTGTATGTGTGTGTGTTTGTATGTTTGTGAGATTGTGTTTGTATGTATTTATGATGTTGTATGATTATGTACGTATGTTTGTATGTATGCATGCATGTATATATGTCCGTATGGTGAGCATTTGCACTGCCATGTGCATATATTGTACACATCATGCAATGGAAGGAGCCAAGGTGTACTGCAGCTACCGGCCGTTTTACAGCCTCAGGGATCGTTGTAGAATTCGTTTTTGGACAGGAACTTTGAACCCATCTGCATAACTTACATACTGTATATAATCATATATATATATACGAATAATAAATGATCATATATCCCAAATGGTACCCTCCAGTAATCGAACATGGCAGTGGACAATCCCCAATAAATGGGCATTGAACTAGGAGGACTCTTCATGGCCTTGTTTGATTACCAAAGGCTATCTTATTGGGCCATGAACTCATTCCTTCCCGCTACTCCACATCATTTGGAGGCCATTCACTTGGACTTTTATTCATCCTGGAGATCAAATATGGAATTTCAAAGTGTCACTGACACTAGAATATGTTTGCGAATCCCATATTCTATCTACTTCATGATGATATATATATATATATCTATAGTCTATATACTATATTATATATATATCATATTATATATATTGTATTACTTGTATATACTATATATATATATATGTACTATATTATATTATATATATATCATATCATATCATATATATATATCTATATTATATTACTGTATATTATATATATATGTACAATATATTATATTATATATTGTTATATATATATATATCATTCCAGCAACCCATCCAGTGCTCCTGCTCCCGAACCACGGTGGCAATGATCTGCGCCACGATGATGCAGCCGACCGGACCAAAGATCTCAGGCCGAAAGCGGTGGAATTAGCCTTTGGTAATCAACCATGGCAATCGAAAATTGTCTAAACATACTTACCCATATGATCCATGTATGCTATATATGGTAACATTTACCATCAATATACCCCCAATGTTAGCATATATACCATACATGGATCCTATGGGTTATAAATTATGGTTTACTAGTTGGTGGTCTACCTACCCCTCTGAAAAATATGAGTTCGTCAATTGGGATCATTCTTCCCAATATATGGAAATATGGAAAAAATAACAAATGTTCCAAACCACCAGCCAGTTGAATAAGAACATCAATGGAACTAAATGATGTTTTTTTTCCGATTACCATGTTTGATTACCGGAGAGTAACGAAGCAAAATGGGAGACTCCACCATCAAACTCTGGGGATGGAAACCTCATGAATCATGGATATGGATCTGGACCTGAACATGGAGATACCTGAATTCATGATTCATGGCAACTCTCGTGAGGAAAATCAGGATGACCCTAGGAAAAAACAAGCAGAAGGATGTGGAAAATCCCATGGTTTCCATAGGAAAACGATCTAGAAATAGTGGGTTCCCACATCTTTCTGTTAGTTTACAGGAGGGTAATCATCAAGTTACGGGCTACGCTATTTTCAGACAAAAAAAAAACATATTTTGAGTGGTGGGTGATGGAGGACATGAAAAAATCTCAGGTGCCCAAATCTTTTTGCTGGTTCCTGGCACCATTGAGCATATTGAGCCCTACTGCAATCAATGGTGCCAATGTTCATCCCTTTATCTCAATCGGGAAATCGGGAATTGGAGGGAGCAAGGAAGCGACGAAGCAGCTACCAACGAAGCACATTTTTCTGGGCACTTTCTGAGACCATTTAGGACCTGAGCTATCCTGAGCTGCTAGCTGCCACCATGATCAAACTTCCAAAATTCTTCTCTCTGTACCTCAGATCAAATCACAGGGGGGCCTACTTTTTGGTGAGGCCTGAAATATCGCTGGCATATCGAGTTGTACATGACTCAGAATGATTGATAAATATCAATGTGTCTCGGAGAATGTATATGAATTTATATACAGTATACATATATATATATATCATTGTATATACATATGATATATACTATGTTATTATGTTGCACTTCTTCACTTTGGAGAGGACCCAACAAAAAGTCGCTACATCCGGCTCCTATTCATCGAAGAATCTTGGCCAAGCAGCCCTCCATCTCCAAGCGGATTGTCAAGGGCTCCAGTCAACATGTACAATGCCTCAACCTCGTTGCACCACCGAAGGAAGTGGTTGATTTGTCGTTATGTGGTGTGTTTCGAGGTGTGGGCACAAGGGTCAACATCCGAACATCATCTCTGAAGTTAAAAGGTAGTTTTTTAAAAAAAAAAACTGGTTGGTGGTTTCAACCCCTCCTAAAAAAAATGTCAGTTGGGATCATTATTCCCAATATATGGAAAAACAACAAATGTTCCAAACCACCAACCAGAAAAAAAACGGATTCTACAAATTGACTTACGTACACCTATCCCGGATAGCCTTCTTGTGTTAATACATCCAATAGCTGCCATACGAAGACATGATAAAACCTGCCAGCCGGTGAACAGCATCCCATGGTTTAAACCCCGTTGGATGTGTAAATCCCCAGGGGATAAGTCTTCAAATATTATGCCCAACATGTTCAACATAGCAATTTTGATCCATTTTCTTGGTCTGATATCCTACTTTTGAGCCATGCCTACTTCTTTCTCGTTCCAAACGCAACCCGGTTGCATGTTCAGCTACTGAAGTACGGCCGCCCAAGGCATGCCGGCTGGGAGACCCCACAAACGCCATGAAGTACAACGAGAATTCACCAGGGATCACGTGGCCGTTCAAAGTTGTTTCGAAGGATGCTCCACTGCCTACAACACATGGCGATGCGAAGAAACCTAGGTGGTAACCACATAGGGGTAACCACATGGTGTAAACAAACGCCATGTCAAAAGGTATCTGTAGTCCTTTTGTGATACCCTCTGGTAATTTAACATAGCTATTAAAAAAAAAACAATTTAGAGATGATTTTCCCATCAAAACCTCCATTTATAAGGGATTTTCCATGGCTATGTTAAATAACCAGATGGTACACATCCTTTTTGTGGGGGAAGTTGAACAACGGCTGTTAAACTTGGTGAATTTCCATGGCTGCATTAAATAACCAGAGGGTAAATATGCATGCTCCGTTCCTCCATCCCAAGCCCCGGCCAAAACAAGCGCCTGCGTTCCATAAGGCCTGCGTGGTGATGGTGAAGCTGTGACCCCGCAATATGCGGCAATCCTTGAAATTGTTGTTTGTACATGTTTGTACTGCAAAGTACGTCTATGAATCTATATATTATATATATAATTATATATATAAATATCTATATATAATTATATACAAAGAACTGTCCAAACATACTTCAATGTCAGTGCTACTAAAATATGCTATGAAAATAGACTATCAATATCATTGGACATTTCAAGAAATATCTAAAATCTATGGGATCATCAAGGGCCTCTGTTACCTTGGCAGGTGCCAAAATTCTCGGCTGCCCGTGGCAGCCTCTCGGTAACCTCCGCCCCAGGCCAGCAGACATCCTACCTGGGACAGAAGTCACTGGGGGTCATCTGAAGATCTGGAGCAAACCAGGAAAAATCCTTAAGAAAACGGTTCAGTTAAAATGGTTCAGTTAAAATGGTTGAGAAAATGGTTGACCTGGTGACAACCATCACTGACCTCAAAATCGAATGATTGACTGGTTAAGATTGTTTTTGACATGTGATGGCCATACAGCATTTAAGGGAACCTCGCAAATCCAGTTCATGACAAACATCTTCGTAATTATTCGTATGTGTTCCCAATTCACAGGGGTACTGCGCATATTGGTTGCAAGTCTAAGTCTGAAATTTTAATCGGTCAAACCCAAATTGTTCACAGGGGGCTGACATGGTTTGGCTTTCCCCTGCCCGTTGCCGCTACAGCCAACTCAGCTGCGCGCCCAGTGTGCCAACCAAATCAACAAAAACACTGGCCTCAAGGGAGGTCAGGTTTAGGAGGGATATGGGACAAGGCAGTTTGTTCTCAAAAAAATGACTGTATATATTATTTGCAAAATTGTAAGTCTGATTGTTGTGCAAAAAACTATCATAAACACATACCTTATGTGTATATATATATATATATATATGTATATGTATATATATACATTCAGTAGATAAAGTTATGCAATTTATGTATATAATATTTACCCTCTGGTAAACTAACATAGCAATTGAACATGGCCCAGTATTTATAGTGGATTTTCCCATAGAAAAATGGTGATGATCATCCCATTCCCGTGGCTGATTCCCCATACCATTCCCATCTAATTCATCCAGATACGGAAAAATCCCCAATCAAAAACTCCCGGCTATAGTTATTCCCACTATATCCCCAGTGTATTCCCATGAACCATCTTTGAAGGACTATATATATATATTATATATAATATATATTATATATATATGGCGGTGTCCAAAAATGGGAGTACCCCCAAATCATCCAAATCATTAGACTCTTAGACCATTTATATAAACTGAGTTTAAGGTCACGTGGGGATCCTCGAGTTTAAGAAACCGCAATATATATATACATAGGGCTATATATATACATATACATATATACATATATGTATATATGTATATGTATATATATATATATATGTATGTATATATATATAGAGAGAGAGAGTGTGTGTTTTTTTGTTGCCATGAAAATCATCATCCCATCCCCTCCCCACTGTCGCTCACCTCATGATCCTGGCCCTCGGTCTACCAACTCGGCCAGCGATATCCCAAAAAAAGTGAGTTAATTTGGATCATCATCCCAAAACATGGGGGATTTGTTTGAAACATCATCCCAATATCGTGCCCAAAATATCGTGGATAAAAAAAAACATCTTCAAAATCTAACCCAAGCCCCCAAGTAGTTGTATATACTGTATTTTACAAGGTCAGCCAACAATTGGGTTAATACCAATGGGGTGAACCTCAAATCCGCTAAGCTGCTAGCTCTGTTTTGAACCAACGCTATCGGGCAGATCGATGATATATATACAATA
>Ga0126342_10001463_pt1 | contig 33319 bp, 37 predicted proteins | sample Cyp1metagenome_FD_92528 | JGI IMG/M metagenome (GOLD analysis project Ga0126342, IMG submission 92528) | Coral microbial communities from Lord Howe Island, Old Settlement Bay, Australia - Cyphastrea 1 metagenome | ecosystem: Host-associated > Invertebrates > Cnidaria > Coral ...
ATAATAATATATAATAATATAATAATATAATAATATATAATAATATAATAATATATAATAATATATAATAATATATAATAATATAATAATATATAATAATATATAATAATATATAATAATATATAATCTAATGTATATATATGTGTGTGTACTAGTATATACATATATATATAATCACATATATACATATAATCACATATATATATAATCACATATATATATATGTATATATATGTATATATGTATGTATATATATATATATATGTATGTATGTATAGCACCTTTCATAATCAACATGATAACCCTAAAATTAACCAAATAAGTGTTTTCAACTGCTCATCTAGTGCGATTTGAAGTTTGAGGCATGCCCCGGGTCCTGAGATCTGGGCATTTGGGCGGCCCTGTGTACGACCCAAACTTCAAGAACTAGCATATAAATGATATAAATGATATGGACCCATGTCTTATAAGGTCTCCCCCTTCATGTTGTGAGGAAAAGGAATATTATTCCACCGTTTTTTTTAAATGGCCCATGCGCATACTACATTAAAAGTTGAGGACATCCATGAATTTGCCACATGCAAAACATATTCAAAACATTCAACACATTTGGCAAGCTGCCAAGTCATGCCAAGTCCAAGGCTCGTGCACACTACCAGACAAGAGTGCTACTGAAAGCACGCAGTACTCAGCTTCATCCTGCAGCTGAGAAAGCTTGAAAGGTGAAGCTGGCCGACCTGTGAAAATCATGATGACAATATTGTCCATGTTGACAGGATTGACAGTCCAACAAATCTCTTCAGAAGCAGCGAAAGCACCCACTATATAAATAGATCTAAATAGCACCTAGTTATACGTATACCTAGTTCTTGAATCAAAGCTAGAAAGGTGTGAGGTGGTACCTTCGGTTAGGAGGAAATCAAAAATCTGCCAAGTCCAGGACAAAGCACATGCACTTCGTGCACAGCGAAGGGATCGTCTGGCTCCTTGAACACATGCAACAAGGAAACACCCCAGGTGCCTACAATTTGCTCAAGCATCTACAGAATCTACAGGATTTGTCTTGCTGTACGCGTGTTTGCTATTTTTTACCAGAAAAACATCCTCTTCACTTTGTTGCGATACATTTTTCGAACGGCACACCCGGGTACCATGTCAAGCATGCGCACAATGTGAAAACACTTTGACTCCTTGGGATGGACAGGGGCATCCGGGAAGAAGTCATGCATGTCGCAAGAGTGAAACAGACGTGTGATGAAACTGTCAGGAAACTGTCAGGTGTAGTGGGCCAGTGTCTCTGTAGCTTTCAGCCAACAGTGTCACCATCTGTCCATATGTTTGCTTGCATTACATCTCTTGCAACTACGAGAGACACTGAGTTCTTATGAGTTCTTGTCCGGTTTCAAAGTTCGAGAGCTACATTGCCAGCAGGCAAAGCTACAGTAGCTGCAGCCGCAGTTCGAGTAAAGTTTGCTTCAAACCATTGAAAATCCGATGTTTCTAAGGTGGATCAAAAGAAAAACAATCCATTGTAATCCATGAAAATATGGGTCCCCCTAAATGCACTATAGTGACTATAAAATACTAAGTAACTGATCATTATTTTCACAGCTAAAACTGCCGCTTTGGGGTGCCGTCCATGTTCAGTCAAACCCATATGCTCGTGTCATCTCGTGTCTGCTTTTAGCCACCAGAAGACAAACTGCCTTGCGCATCATTGCTCCGCTTCGCGTGAAGATGCAACTTGCCATCAGTCAGCTCAACCAAGAAAAAAAACATATACTATGGTAGCCCCAAATAGATAGAAAAATCACTTGTCACTATCTTAGCGGGAGTTTGACCTTACCAACTTCTATCTTTTTTGGGTTGCTATAAGGTGAGATACAAGTGATTCCTGTGGTAAACCCATTCTCGCTCTGCCTTGCCACTCAGTGCACCAGGCCTCACAGAGCCAAACGAAGAAACCCCAAAAACATCGAAAAGTGGAAAAATATGGAATCTGGAAAACTGGAAATATGAAGTAAAAAATCATCTATAACATCCTGCAAACATTGTTCTGTCTTTTTGGGGGGTGGCTGTGGTTGAGAAAAAATGAGAAAATACGAAAAGCTTTGGACATCTGATGTTCAACACTGATTAACCAGTGAACTTCGTGCAATTACAAACTCACCCACACACAGGCAGCCCAAATGCAAAATGTCTGCACTGTTCAAACAGCTGAAACCAATTGCACCGGTCGTACATATTTTTTGCTGGTAGCAACCGCGCTGTTTTCCGAGGCTCACTACACAACCAAACTGCCATGCTCGGACCGGGCCGTTGCTGCACGGAATGGCCGCTGGCGGCGGAGCTATTTGGCTTGCTTGGCTGCTTTACGGTCACCACGAGTCACAGCATGGAAACCTGCCTTGATGGAAGCTGCTGTTCTAGAGGCTCCACATTTTGAACACTCGACCATGGTCAGTCGTGTCGAAGGGTCTTTTCGGAGAAGGGTCGCAGCGGACTTGCACATCTCGCAGGTCACATACTCCTTGATGTACCTTAATCAGAACACAAGGGCAGAGCACAATCCAACAAGCTGCTATCAAAAATATGAAGCATGTTATTTGTAGTACCCCATATTACTAGCCCTATTCCGAACAAAGACATATCATAGATTATCATAGTATTTTACAATGAATTCAATAAATGTTGCTATTTTCCTGCTATTTTCCCCAGCAAAGTCACTTGCGCAACAAGCTTTCGCAATGCTTGGGCTGATAGCGTCCCTTCAGCACCAGCTGTCCATCCTGTCCCTGTCCCTCCGCGCGCGCCGTGGCGGTGCCCGCGATGGCGCCTTCGGTGCCGAACTCCGCCAGGACGAACTGCTGGACGTGGTCCACCGGGCGCTTCATCATGCTGCAAATCTCTGAGAAGTTCACCCAGGCAACCTGCCCAGGTTGCGGCCGGAGGAGCTGGAAATGACCCAAGTTCTTTGGAAAAAATGGAAATATGGGGGGAAAGATTGGTTCTTTATGGTTCTTTTAATGCCACACTGTGTTTTGAGAATGGTAGATCCACAATCCTGGTAAACATCCCACTATGAGGTTACCTACCAGTGGGAAATTCCAGTGGCCCTGGCGAATCGGATTGTGATTCGTGGGGGACCAAATGATATCCTAATCGGCCCAGTATCTCCACTTGTAGATTGTAGATGGGTTTTGCTGTAAAACATTCTCCTGCAATCAAACATCACAATGTTCAAAATTTGAGCAAGGAAGTCATACGAAGTCATCTTTATAACTCGATATCTTGATCTGAGGTTCCCATCGCTGGGTTTGAGTGTGCGAGCTTTTCTGCCATAATGGAGCTGGGCATTGTACCCCATTGTACCCCCCAATGGCTTCAATATATTGCGGGTTCTCACATTGGGGGACCCCAAAATTGATCAAAATTGATGGTTTATCATCATTTCTCCACTATTAACATAGCCATAATTGATGGTATACTGGTATACCCCATTTTCAAACACAGCCACGTGGAAAATTGCTGCTTGTATCCCATTATATCCCACCGTATCCCATAAAAGCATCTTCATACCCCAAATGGCAAAAGCAACTGGCTCCCCATGGGCCACCTTTTTGGAGCCCACACGGACAACCTGCGGAGGCTTAAGTACGTAACGCTCCTTGTTGCCTTGGGCGGCACATGGCGATGTATCCTGACCCAACTTTGGGATGAAAATATTGCAGCCATGGCCATCTCTAGTCCTATTGGCTTTTTGCCACCAAGTTTGTGACTCTTCCTGAGTCAAGCGAAATGTTTGATGGCAGCCAGTCTGGGGATATTGAATCATGCTCTGCCGAGTTTGTACCCACACAGAGCATTGCATATCATATAATGTTATAAGTTATAATATACTATAATTATGAACGCATCCCCCGAACTCGGGGAAATAAAGGCCTCCCAAACAAAAGCTCCGAATTTCATCCCACTTTAATCAAAGTTGCCTACTGTTGGGTTGTGCTCCTCAATGATCTTGTACAGCCTCGCCAAGAGATCTTCGTAAGGCTTCATGGGACCGGGGGTCCAGTCATCAACACCTTGAAGTTTCACTTCCTCCTGCGCGCATTGGTGTAAAAGTGGTTGAATAACAAGTCCGGGAATCCTTCGGAAATGGGTCCATTACAGTACCCTGACCCATCCCAATGTTGAAATCATGAAAGGGGCGATCTGAAGGGGTTGCCAATTCGTGCACGTGGCTATTGATCAAACCCCCGTGAAAAATCAAGGTTACTAAATGGTAGTTCATCCCAGCACAATCACATGCTTTGAACTTCGAAAATTCCATATATAATTATATATAATTATATACATATATATATATATTACCCAAAAAGAAAAGAAAGTGATTGGCCAAAAACGGGGCCGCAATGAATCATTTGCAACACCTGACCTGATGAGTGAAATGGGCACCAAAGCGGGTGCTGTGTCAAATTATACATATCTTCACATATCTTCACATATCTTCACATATCTTCACATATCTTCACATATCTTCATTTTAACATGAACCATCTCCATCTCGCAAGTTTGAGCGCCGCATTGCTGTCCATTGCTGTCAGTGCTATTCACTAGCTGCCCAAAATCCCTGGGATGTGACAAGGCCCATCAGAGTCCGCTCCTGTGGTTCATCATCTTTGTCAGCCTTTTCCTTCTTCTCCTGCCGCAGAATGGCTATGAGAGGTTCCTGGGCAGACCATTTTGGTTGGAGAGGTCCTAATTTCGTCGACCCCAAATTTATGGGTCTACCTTCTCTGCATGATCAAACATAATCAGACAATATCAGACATACAGATACGTCTTCAGATGTTGAGAATCAGTTGATATGTGGCAATGGTTTGCAGTTCCCAACGTGACTGAATTGGTCCATCAACCTCTTTGAGGTCTGCCTCCGCCCGTCACCCCCATCAACACATTGCGTTGCCCAAAATGAATCGTTTCCGCTAGGCCGAGCCTTGCTCTTTTTCTTCTTTTTGGTTCCAAAGTCGAACACCTGTTCTTCCTCCGCCATGGCCCCAGTTCAATCTCTACAAAACCACGGGGCAACGCGTCTTGATCCGAAAAGAGTCGTGGCCACGTGGAAGACGCAACTTGCTCACCCTGGGAAATCACAAGTCAAGAGGGATCGTCCAAAATGATACCCACACACTACAAGTCACAAGATATCGGTGTCAAAACCTTGGTACCGTGGTCTCACGGATGTCCGCCAATGTCAGAACACCATCGCAATGTACAAGCTGTGCACCCCGAAACCATCCAGCCCTGCCTCATGTGACATCCTGGATCTTGCACTTTTTCAGGACCTGGTCTCAGGGTCAAAAATGTTTGGCCCCAGGAATGAAAAAATGAATCTAATTATCCCTAATTCCAATTTTAGACCCTTGCGCTTTTGGGGTTTCGGTGTTTAGTGGCATGTTTGCGCCTGATCCCATGCTGATCCAGCCTGTTTACTCGACATCGATGCTTCGGAGTATTGGAAAGGAACAAAAAAAACTGATGGAGTTTCCGGGTTACAATCTGGTCGAAGTTAACCAAAGACTACATACATCTACATACGTTTTAGATCGTTTTAGGATGTTTTAGGCGGATCAATAGTGGCGAAAAGGTTCCTGATTTGGGTTTGAAGAATATTTCACCAAAAGATGCCTGTGAACCCGATCTTGACGAGTTCAAACCAAGCACAACTGGAAAACTGGAAGCATGAAGATTCAATACATGAAATTTCTTCAAAATCTTCAAAATCATCCCAGGTAATAAATTTCATGAGTCCGAAGAGAAACTCAGATCGCTGCTCTCCTTGGACGAAGTCGTTCTTCAAGTCCTGGATCTCCAAGATTCCTAAGATTCCAAAACAAATTGTAATATTCTGTGCAAACTTTCGTAATTTTAATTTGCAATGTTCTTTCGTCACCACGTTGGTTTTGTTGATTCTCTGCGAAGCACACCGGAAATAAACGTTTCGAGATCAATGTGGTGTCCGCTGCACCTCGAAGCTTGGTGAATCCCGAAGAAGAGCGTGTACCTGCGCTACTGACAGAACGCACTGCCCAACCTCTGAAGCTTAGATATATTCTATTCAATTATGTTATAACCCTACAAGGTTTTGTACCTCCACCATTCACACTTGCATGGGTTGGGGAACAGCCAACCGAACCAGCAGCATCAAGAGTTACCTGTCAAACCCCTATTCCATCTGACCATGATATGATTGTACGTGGAAAGGTGTGGTCTCTTCCACAAAAGCACTTGCTACTGCCGCTGACTAATTATGGAAAGTATATTTGAGAAGGGTGTTTGTTTCGAAACATAGATATGCGGCAAACGGTGTCGGAGTATCACTTTTGTGGCATTGAATTGGACGGAATGCCGCCTCGATTCCCCAGCCTACAAATTGCAATAATATGCAATAACGTTTTCCAGTGAAGACCATCTGGGCTCACTTTACTATGTAATCCAGCCAAGGATTTTTGAGCTCGTCCTGGCATTTTCAGGTCCAGCGCAAAACCAAACTCTGTGAAACTTTAGAAGTTTGGACCATAAAACCAATGGCAGAAGCAAAGAAACCTGGCTAAACAACCCAACGAGGATTAGCTGAAGGGCAGCGTTCTGATCTTCGCTCTGGAATATTGTATTTCCTGAGGTTCCACTTGTTGTTTCCTCCTGTGGCCATTCATAAACTGGCGCAGATGGAGGCCACTAGCACATGAACAGTTCACATTGTTCACATGTGTGCCATCTCATCTTCGCAATGGATGAACAGGTAGCCAACTATCCAGCCATGCTAAATCTCGTGTGAAATCAATCATAAGGACTATTTGATTCTTTGTAGGTCAAAATCGTGGTTGCCGAGTATCAACATTTACATGGGTGACAAAGTTGATCCCTCATATTGGGCAGAAAAGCACACGGACTCAAGCAGCCCCTGGACTCCTGGACCAAGGATGTTCCCGAGGACCTAAGTCCAAGAATGAAACTGGTGTTCTGCGGCGCGGAATTATTGAAGCCAGCCCCAACAGTATAGAGTCCCAAATCAGAGAAAAGGACTTGTCACTCTGGATGTGGGATAGCTGTGTGAGGCACAATCCCATGTCCATTGAAAAACTACCTCTCTGTATGTATCTATACATGCACCCATGCGGCAAAGGATCCAAAGCATCTTTATTGGTATGTCTCGCTTCCCTTCTCTGGAGGGCAGTACCAGCGGTGAAGAAACTCAGCCTGAAGGTTTCCGCATATATGTGTTGTTTTGGGTGGTACTTTTGCACCAAATTTCACCGAAACCCATACAATAGCGAACTCAGAAACCAATCTCTTGGATCACGTTCTGATTGAAATGGCCCACAATCATCCAGCAATGGATGACCATCCCTATCGGATCTATCGATCGCCGACGGAGAATGTCTCGGTGACAGTGAAATGGCCGTGTGCCATGGATCAAAACTCAGCCTCGCACGTTCTCGCAGGGGGCGCAGGCATGACCTGGCAGAGATGTTGGTGCCTGCGCTGCTCCAATCCCATATGGTACCCCCCCTTCTTTCACCAGAAAAGTCTGAAACCCGAATGTTTTTTCCGGGGCCTCAAATGATTGGTCGAAAGACTGCAAATGACAATTTGAAATGATTCAATGTTGGCACTGGGGAGTGTAGAATGGACATGAATACTCCCAGAACCCCATGGTAATGCCATTCACCAACAGTGGTTTTTGGACATTGCCACTATGATCTGGGTGTGGCTCTAACTTATGGACCCGTTTTGGGATTGCTAAATGCGAAACATGACCTGCCTCTTCAATTCAAAAGGTGCGCTTCATCTAGCAACTTTTGCACAGCCTGGCTCCACAACAAAAAGCAGGCAATCCTCGGTCCTCCCTTCACTGCACCCTTGTTCAGCTACGGGACATGGCCATATTCTGTCAAAATACACTTCACTTCGACATCCATCAGGTCATCCATAAAACTTTATGTGTATATATATATAATCATATATAATCATATATAATCATATATAATCAAATATAATCATATATAATCAAATATAATCAAATATAATCATATATAATCATATATAATCATATATAATCATATATAATCAAATATAATCATATATAATCATATATGATCATATATAATCATATATAATCAAATATAATCATATATAATCAAATATAATCAAATATAATCATATACAAACATATATAATCATATATAATCATATATAATCATATATAATCGTATATATAATATTATATAATCATATAAACTAAACTAGCATCAACTTCCAGCAAATGGATGAACATCCCACGCCTCTGGTGAGACCTCCTGATTGAACGGCACCTCACGGCTGCCAATTTCCAGGCTTGTTTGATGAACGTTTTGAGGCCTTCAAATATGGGGAACATGACAAATGATGATGATCAAAGAATATCAAGATATGAAGCATCATTTTTTGGAGTACTCCGGGAACTTCGTTTCAGACCCGTATTTCCCGGGGAAGGTGTGAAGTTGGACGCAAAATTACGCCATCTGGTCAAACCATTGTCGTGCGTCTGGGAAAAAGGGTGGGTGGGTGGATGTGCAGGCTCAACCTGTGCAGTTTCACTCCTTCCAGACTAGTTGCGGCTCGATCCATTTAAACATGTTTGTTTTGAGGGTTTGTCCAGAAATCAGGATACACAAAATAATAATCTCATCGTCTTAATAGGAGAACAAATGATACACCATCAAGTTTCGGGGGGTTCCCGGGTTTCCCTAAATGTTCAGACAAACTTGCCACTGGCCTCCACGGGCAAGATGATCTTTGGCAAGGCATGAGCCAAACCACTGCCTCAGTGGACTCTCAGGCGCATCTTGGGAAAATCGTCATTGAACAAATATGCCAATACGACCCAAAGTCAGGTTACCAAATGTGACCAAAACCCAAAATTGAAATCAAAATCACAACTTGGCAGTCGAAGCCGGATGTAAGTAGTCCAAAAATGGTGTACTGTAAGTGTATGTCCCATAGCGATTTTGCAAAGGAAATGATGATAAACCCTGGGATTTGGGGGACCCAATTCTCAAACAAACACATGCAAAGGCCTGACCTCTGACCACTTCTTGTGACCACCAAGGCAGTTTGATAAGGGGAAGCTGGCAGCGTTTCCCAAGTCTAAGCACCAATTGTTGCAGTTTGTGGGGACCAAACGTCGCAGGTGCGCCATTGACATCGATTGCACCAGTGGATTGGAAGGTACAGGCCTCAAGCAGTCAGCCACTGGTATGGATCAACCAGCCCCTGTCAGCCATCCCCATGTTTCCTCTGGATAACTGGGATTTGACTGCGATAAAAAACGAGCTGCAATTTGGAGATCCAATTAACTTGGGAGAAAGGGGGTCTTGGTTCAAAATCACCACCTGAGGTCCTTGCTCCTCAATCAAAGCTCCATAGCTCTTGGAAGTATGTACGACCTGGCACTGACAAAAATTCGAATCTGATATGCTGATATGCACTATCAGAGGCGCTCCGTGCCCCACTAGATACAGCTGCGCAGGTACAGGCGGTACAGGCTGTAAAGATCGCCAGGATGAATGCTTCAACATCACACTCCAATTACAGCCAGGAAAGCAACCCGATGCGATCTACTTTGGAGGTCAATGCATTGAAGGCCTTCCCAATCTGAAAGATCTGAAGGCCCTGTCGGCAGCCACCCTGCAGAAGCATGGCGCAATGCGACAAGGGTCATAAATTTCGATTCTGCCAGGCAGCCATGAATTAGGGGGTTCACCTCCACAAAAGTCACAAATGAGCATCAAAGATGTTGAAGTGGTACACCCCAAACGACAAACAGTTGAGGAGTTTGTGAATCTGGGCTTCACGGCCTTGCAAGGCTTCGCATCGCAGAAGCCAACGCCGTAATCATCCAGCTGAACGATGCAAATCCGTCCGCCTGGGGCAGAACCAGCTACAATCTAGCAGCCTCCTTGGTAACAGGCATGATCATGATTGATGCATTTTATGGGCTTATCGCATCCTTAGACTTTCCTTGATTGGTTTGTCTTTTCCTTGGATTTTATTTTCCTTTGTTTCTCCAAAGGAAACCAAAGGAAAACAAAAGAAAACGAAGGAAGCCAAAGGAAAACCATAGAATCCACACAGCCCCAAACCAAAGGAAACCGAAGGAAACCGAAAGAAACCAAATGACATCAAAGGAAATCAAAGGATACCAAAGGAAGAATGAGATAATCCAAGAAGAACTGACTTTAGCTGTAGCTAGTTCCTTTGTGTTTCTTGTTGTTTCTTTTGGTTTCCTCCCACAATTAAAAGCCATATTTTGGTGTAACCCATGCGTTGGAAGGTTGACACTGCTACCTTTTGGCCCATACCTTGGTGGAAATATGGAACACCTGTTACAGAAAACACACTTGTACTGATAGGGGGAAAAAGAAAACACAATAAAACCATAGGTTTTCAAAGGAAAGGGCAGGGCGATCAGAGGAGAACATCGGATCATCTAAGGTAGCCCTGCTGTGAAGAATGCATGTAATGCATGTTCCAGTGATGTTACTAAAGAGTTCCTATGATATAGAACCATCCAAAAAAAACATAGGTGTTTATATATCATAGGTGTTTAAAAAACGATCACTATGTTACTAAAGAGTTCTTATTGAAACGGCTTTACCACGTTTTGAAAAAAATGGAAACCTCGTGTCAATCAAACCAGTGGATTCAGTTGCAACTCTCACGAGCAGCCAATGGCATCCTTCACGAGCATAGCAACAAAGAAATGCTTCGAAGTGTCAAACGTTGCTGTGCAAAAAAAAACACAACCCACCCATAATATGCGAATCTAAACAAATGCGTTTCCAAAAAATGAATAACCACAAAACTCGCAAAACCATAGTTTCGCCCTTGAAAATGACCTGTTTTTGCCTGATTTGGGGTTAGGAAACAACCAAATCCTGCCTCGTGCAGCCCTCAGATAGGGAAGCCGCAGTAGTGCATCCAGTTCAGCATGGATATCCATATTCCTCTCCGCAGTGCCGCTTGTGATACAATGGTTATACTATGATGATGGATAACCATGGATATCATCCCAATATAGTGTAGCTCTCCCAATGTATGGCGGATAATCATATCTTTTGGGATGATGGATATCCACACAGTCACACAGTGGTTGTGAATGATGGTTGCTTTCAAATACAGTGCAAATGATGGATATATTGGGGTGATTTGGGATACATTTTGGGATAGATCATGCATAATTACAGGTACCCATCTGTACACCAAAACCTCATCCGTGCCCCGCAAGATCAACAGAACTTATGACTGTCGATTGTGCTTCCGTCTCTGGCAAGAACTGATTCTACTCAACTCAATAATTGTCACTTGCCTTCCAGTGGCCAGCCGAACGTTGCGATTCATTCCAACTGAAAGAACCTGCTGCTGCAGTTTGGTGTTTCCGAATCTTCAGTGTTGCCGAACAGTCAATGCTGTCAACAGCAGCCGTGACATGAACTGAAGTCTCACTCAAGTTGGTACTGTAAAATGGCACGGCCCGTGCTTTCGTGGTTCAGGAATTGTGCAAGCAAAGAGCCATCCAGGCGCCAGGTATCTGCCACTGTGAAGCATCAAGGTATTGGTCCAACACTGAGCAGTGTTGTGTTCAAACCCCTGTGTGGGATCCCTTTATACTGAATGGTGCTTTGTTTGGATTTCCGCATGGATTGTGATCATCCCCAAGAAAAATTGGCTATTATAATTGTATAATCATTATAATCGTTATATACCAAGATATATCATCATTGGGTCAGAATCAGGGACTCAGTCAACCATAGATTCCAACTGCGCCTGGCCCTCGCTATCTTGAAGCACCGCGCCGTGCCGCCCTGTGCTGACACAGCCGGGCGCTGCAGCACACTGCGCGGCTAACTGCACCTTTTTTTCCACACAAAAAGGCGAGGAGATCTACAAAGATGTTGATACTGTGCATGGAAGACATCCTGCACCAGTTGGTAAATGGGTTATCCCATTACAATCCCATTATTTGCCGTGTTTCATAGCAACTGGTGCAGGATTTCTTCCATCCACAGTATAATTGTACAATGGGATCATAATTAATGAATTGTTTTCTTATCAAATTCGGATATGGGTCAACATTGGAAGCCCCGCACACTTGGATGACTAAATGGTCTAGAATTTTGACCGTGTCCATTTCACTTGGAAAAGTGTGTATGCAAGTCATTGGAGACGCCTCAAAATTGGATGGCCAACATCTATGGCTGTCATTTGAAAACGACACGAGCGAATGGCATGAACAACACAGCTTGGACAGCTCCGTCTTCCAAGAACTCCAGCAGAGGGGGGTTGAGGACATAAGCACTTGAACAGGCAGGGTTGGCAAAATGCATTTAATCTTGGACTTCCGCCTTTACAGCATTCTTCATCCACCCCCTTGTCTGAAGTTTCCAGAGACATCTGAGACCATCACAAGGGGAACTTCAGGATTCAACCTTAGCACTTTGTGAATGTGATCAGAGTAGGATGTCACCCTGTTTGGATCCACTCAAATCACCCAATCATTCGCAAAACTGGTAGGGCCGGCACCTCTCGCTGTCAGCGAGCAAACACCGAGCGAAGGTCAAGAGATCTGGCCTGCACTTCAAGTTGGCTGTGAGTAATTGTTGTCTCAAAACTTGGAACCCCGAATTCCGTGATGTAGAACCTCGTTTTGCCTGGTTTTATTGTATAAAATTCCAATCAATTGGGGGCACAGACCCTATTTTGAGATAAACCCAGTTCTGGTTAAAGGTCGAAGCAAGACCCCCAATGATGATCAGGAAACTATCAAAAGAAGAGCCTAGACAAGCAAAACTGAATCTACATTGGATTGCAAGGTTGCAATGCTTCGGTAATGAAAAAAATGCAAGCATCCATCCCTGGACAAAATGTGGTTTTTGCACTGAACTCGTCATCACCCCTGTCAGCGCTCAGCTGCGTACTGCAAGCTCGTACCCAAACAGCCGGGTACGAAGTTCATGGCCTTGAAACAGCTTGGCAGCTTGGGATCATGAATCCTGACACCTGACCATACCGGACGCCGCAAATACTTCAAGTGGCGCCGGAGATCATGATCCGAGCTCTTCACCTTCACCAACTTCCGCGCAGCGGGAAGGAAGGCTGCACCCGCCAGGCTACAGCCGGCCAGCCTTGAACTGGGAAGTGGGAAGGCGATTGCTGTTGGGCGGGATGTTCATGGATGCTGCTGCTTGATGCTTCTGGTTTCCTGGATTTTCACTAGCAACTCAAATGACCAGCCCCCGAAACTAAGTAATTCACCGGCAAACTGGGGATTGACCCCAAAAAACGAGGGTTTAAGCAAGGCTTGAACCACAAGGATAGAATGGGACCAACAATGAGTTGGGATATTCTTGGCTGATAGCTGTACCACTGACATAGTACAATAGTGTAAGCAATGACAGGTACTCCTTGTAGTTGCACCAATGACATTAGCCCTATATATATATATATTTATATTTGGCTCTAAGAAAATCATCCCGCCAACTGTTGGTAAGTTGGATGAGGGTCCACGTGATCTAAGGAGGACAGATGGTGTTTGTGTGTCCACTTGAAAGCCTAGAGGTCAAACCATTCTGATCTTCGAAAGCAAAACAAACAAATCACAAACAACAAGTTGCACTTTTTCTCAGCAGAGTGTTGTACCCAAATCTTCCCCACTGTCTCCAAGGAGCAGCTGCGCCAAAGCATATCCTCCAGGCCACCCCAATCGCTCCAATCCTTGCCGTTTCGCCTGTCGGATGAACCTATGGGTTTTCTGAAGAGTTGCCAGCGGTAAATCAGCCAAGATTGTGGCACGGAACAAACCACACGGGCTCAAAGTCAGGGTCAACATCGGAATGCAGTATACAATGGTGGAACATTCTCTTTGATCCCAAACCGGCAACCCTTGCAAAACGACTCCCAGGCAGAAGAGTTCTCATGGCACGAAGCTTTCGAAAGGCAATATGTGGAGGGTCAAAACGTTCCAGTGTCGTTCGATCTAAGTTCTCATCTTCTGCTTGGTTGGTCTTAAAGCATACAGTTTCGGGGAGCCAAATAATGTTGACCATATGATATGATATGTCTCTTATCTTAGGGGAAGCCATTCCTACGTTCCAGCAAGATCAGGTTCGGCCCAACCTGGTCCAAAATGCCAAGTCCGAGTCTGGCGCGAGGCAATCACCAAAAAGTCATGTGGACCCAACGCAATAAACCTCCAATTGCAAATTGCAAATGTGTTCAAAGGCAACTTTATTTGTGGCAAAACTGGGTAGGTTTATTTATGAGTTTGCCAAATGATTTGAAACTTGAAACCAGTGCCACTTTGATTCATGCAATGTGTGTGTGTGTCTCACCGAACAGCGCCCTCTTGTGCAGCACAGTGGTTGTGGCAAACGTGTGTCGATGTTTGTGGCAAAAACACGGCATCGGAACTGAAGGTCCCAGGTGAGGGCTTCACAAATGCAAACTCCAATTGACGCGTCTGAGACAAGAAACGAAGGGAGTTTCTGTATTGAAGCTCTTCATTTGTCACCGATCTCGGCAGAGGCTTTTTTTTTGCATACAAGTACATTGCTGTCGTGATCCTGGTCTTGGGATGTCTTGGGAACGCCATCCCCCAGCAAGCTCTTGTTCGAGTTATGCTTGGAAGCCTGTATCCAAGGTTTCCTAACGAAAGAAAATGACCCAGACCTCTGCCAACACACTCCGTTGAGTATGCTGCTAGGAAATCCGAGACATCAGCGTCACCGCACTGCCTTGAGTGGGATTTACGCAAAAATCATCCTAGGTTGTCCTACTCACAAGGCCATCCCAGTCAAAACCGCTGCTGCTGCGCATCCAATCATCTTGCCAGCCGCACCACTGGTAGTTGTGTTTGTGCAAACAGGAGTTTGGGACCACGCGAGGGTGTCAGGAGTCGCGTTGTTGCTTTCAGCGTAAGTGACATCGTTGATGCACGCTCCCTCTGGAGGAACAAAGTTCTGCTCCCCTCCATCTCCATCAGAGCACTTGATGGAGATAGTGGTCACGTCGCAAGTCATGCCATCATCAGGCACCACCGTGCAATCGTAGTCTGCCGCAACAGAACCCATAGCTCCACCCCGAGTGTTGCCCTCCTGACAGCTGAAGCCACCACCTTCTGTGATGTTCATATGCCACCCCCATGCAGCACGGCTGGGTGCAAGGCCAGAGAAAATCTGGACTGCCACAGCGCCCAATCCTGCTGCAAGTGCTTTTGACATCATGGCGGCTTTCAGTCAAAAGGGAGTGTGGTGAGCGAGTCAGATATCACAGCGAACAAGTCTTGAGATCACAGTGGTTGTTGCAAACACATCGCAACACATGGCAATGGGATGCAATGGGTGTGACAAAAAAATGCATGGGATACACAGTATTGGTCTGTCGGTCTGTCTGAAAATAAGGTATTTCCAGTTCCATGATGAGGCCTAAATCATGCAGTTGAGACACACCAAAAATCAGTCAAGAGTTCAGTGAAAACCATAGATGGCTGCCTCACTCGCTGCCCTGGATTTCTACAGGACCTTGGAAACAGAATGCATGGCAGCCCCGGTTTTTTGCAACCTTGCACCCGTAAGGTTTCTGTGTCTACAGTGTTCTTTTGCCGTGGTTCGGAACAATCCTGTTTTGGTCACTTTCAGGTTCAACCTTGAAAAAAATGTGTGTGTGGCTCTCAATTTTAAACTGACCAGACAAAACCAGCAAGACTCAATTCTTCAAAGTCTCGGAATCAAACAAGGCAACCTCATGCACAGCCTTCACCAAAGGTAGCCTGCAGACCGACTGGTGACGGGCAACACTGAAATGGCGAAAAGTGCCATGGGCGAAAAACACAAAAATTGCTATATATCAAATAATTCAAATAATAGGAAAACTGATGCTACACCATGAAAATGTGGGGTACTCCATGTTTGGAAAAACCCAAATCCCAACCTCGTTGAACTGTGCGAGAGTGTGCAAAGTTTCGCCGCCTTGTCTCAAAAGGCTAAATCAGCCGAAAAATGCATTTCAGGGACATTGGCACAATACACATATACTTGATTCTACCTAATCATGGCTGGATATGTTTCGCGGTATGGGCTCTCTCTTGTCTTTATAGGCTTCTCCCCCTCTCGAAACTTCCGTTACCCGGTTTGCCCGGGCTCTGCTTGTATGAGCGGTGAACGTTATCCCATCTCTCCTCCCCACCCAATATGTACCATAACATACGAATGTGATGAACAAGCTCCTCTCGGACATTCGTCTCAAATTCACGCGAACGTGTGAGACCGGTGCACACGCGGACGAGTGTTTCGTGAGCATGTGGACCGTTACAGAAAACTATATAATTAAATGCAGGCTCCCGCATCGATGAAAGCCGCGGGGAAAAAGCAAATTGGGCGGAGAGATCCTGATCGAAATGCAAGTGGACACGCCCGTTGAAACCAGGACAATCAAAACGCGCACCAAACGCACGACTTGACCTTGGACAGACGCTGGGACCAAGGGACCACAATGCCTGACCGTAGGATAGCATCAAAAGTACGCTAAGCAAAAAAACTCAAAAAACACCAGCGCGGGCCAGCACACACACAACACGCCGAGTTGGCAACTCGGCCTCCCCCTCTACCCTCTGGTTGGTCGAGGGTTTCTAGTAGTGGATTAGTCCCTGATCCAAATGGAACTGCTCAGTATAACCAGTGTAACCCCAGCCATCTAAATTGTAAAACATGTTTCGGGTTCGCTGTTTAACATCTCCACTGCTCATGGTTAAGTGACTCACCGGGATGATTCTAAGGGAAAATCTACCGGAAACCATAGGTTTTACCATTCAGAATGATTGTTTCCTGCAAATGTCCCTTTAAATCATGCCAAAGATTTTATCATCCTTCCCCATCAACAATGGGGATTTCAAGGCATCATCAGCAACCTTGGAAGCCTTGGCTTCCAGCTTCAGCGGCTGCGCCTTCCTTGGCCTGAACCATGGCTTCAATTTCTCTCGCCACCAAAGAGACTTCCACACTCCCACCTGCCACGGCCTCCAAGTTCAAAACCGAAGAAACCAGTTGAGAAAGTTTGGGCAAGTCGACCTAGTCCACAGATGTCCACAGCGGCCAGCACAAAACAAAAAATAGCAACCTGACCAGATGGAAAAATAGCCCTCCCATGAAGCAGCCTGTGTTGCCCATAAAATAAGCACTAGCAGTCAGCACACAGCGACCACCTTCGAACCTTTCAAACTGTAGTATTGGAAACCCAAACTGAATCTACAATCATATGATCATGTGAAGCCCATTGGATATTGTTTGGCACATGGGGGGGATCTGTGGATGTGTCTTCTGGGTTTTCCACAAAAATCTCGACTCTGGCCCCGGCCAGGTCAATAGACTGCGGCGGAAGTGCCCCAACGATCGCCGCCACCTGCCACGTGGCCATTGCTACCTTGACCATCCTTTTGACCAATAAAGGCCAGCACGCCTCCCGCAGCAAGTTCTGCAAGCACGCTTGGTCTGAGGAGACCTTTGCGCAAATGTCATGCTGGCCGGTAGCGGGACTTGCCTTTTTAGGTGTTGTTTTTGGTCCGAGTCCAACTCTCCCCAGTTTCAATCAATAAATGTTGGGCCTCAGTGGTTTCAACTGTCCAAAAGTGTGACGGGATTCATTATATCATAATCCATACTATGGTCACAATATGTCACAATCTTGTTTGCATGCATTCGTAGCATCCTTCTCTGTGAAGCACACTGAGATATGCTGAACCCTTTTTCATCTGGCACAATATCGTGTTCGCAAAACATGCAAAACCACGGTCTACATCCTGAATCTGTGATCAGTCCAAGCTGCTGACTCCGCAAGCAAATGCCACCAGGTTTAGCCTCAATGAAGGATGCTTCATTAGCACCCAGTGAATGACGAATGACGCTCTTCTTAGCTAGAAATGTGGTGAGGAGTTTGTGTTCATTTTGGAGTACGCTTGTGTCTGCTGCTTGTATCAATCAGTCAATCCTCGGCATGGTGGTGTTTCATTCATAATTCATAAATTGACTCAGTCAATGAATGAATGAATGAATGAATGAATGAATGAATGACTGAATGAATGAATGAATAAATGAATGAATGAATCCATGTGTCAATCCATCACACATCCGCATTCCTACATGTTTTCTCTTTCTACGAGTCTTTCATCCTTTGAAATTCCACTTCACCCCCCCCCACTGGTTGGTCCTGGCTTCACAGAGGGGCTTTATGCGAGTCATATCCAAAACGTAAGCTTCGCGTCACAGATCAAAAACATAAGGAAGCATTCGCGAAGCATCATGAAGCTAGGTTTGGGCAGCTCCTCATGAGCCCAGTCCCGAGTACGATACCCCTCTACAATGTCGTCGTGAAGCAGATCCTGGAACAAGACATTTGCAGTAAATGACACTGTGTCGCTGAAGTACAGTACATAAAGGACAATCGATGACAATCGGTTTCCATGGTGCTGTTGATACAAGCAGTTGAAGGAAATTTGTGTGAAGCATGATGCTGCCAAGCAATTTTAGAAGCATCTAGGACACTAGCTGATGGCCAGGGAGTCCATTTTTCCTATATGTAGCATGTCAGGTCTCATGTTGGAAAGCTGTCATTTTAAGCTGTGTCCTTAGGTAGATATTTGTTCCTTTCAGGCCAAAAACCACTGACTCATCACCCAGATCATCCAAGAAAACGCGTAAAGCAAAAAGCTATTGGACACGATTTTCCAATCAATGGATTTGAACAAAGCAATACAGACCCGAATTTCGTCCAAGACACAATCATCCATCGGGAAACTTAAAAAAGCACAAAAAAAAGTATTTAATATTATTTTATAGATTTTTATCTTTCCCATCTTTTCCCACCTTTCCAATATCCTCCCACCTTTTCCCATCGTTCCAATCCCTTTTCCATCCCACCATCCACCTCTCGCGCGGCTTCCAGCAGCTTTTGAGCCGCCAAAGATCCGGCGCCCTGCTGCAGGAGCCGTCGAACCTGTCGGGAAATCATCGAAATCTCGATTTTTAACCACCCAAAAAGATCCTCGTACCTGGTAGCTGGTGTTTACCACCAAAAACATGATAAAAACATGACTCTGTTTCTGATATTTGAAGAGTTGGGTTCAACCAGATATTTGAATATTTGCTCAAAGAGGAGGTCGGATATTTACCAATCAAAGCTATTTAAGCTATCTAAGCGCCAAAAATTGGAAGTTACACACCAGAAAATGATGATAGGCATTGAATCGGTTCAAGGAAAAATTTGAAATATACTCATGGTTCTTTTATGAACCATCTCATGGGGCACCATTTGCTTCACTTCAACCCCAGGTAAATATTATCGTGGGGTAGCGGTAAAGGGCAGCTTTATTGAAAAAGGAAAATATACAAAATGTCAAAAGAAAGAAAGATGATAAACTGAAAACTATTGCGGAGTTCTCTCAGAAAACTATATAATCACTAGTATAATATACAGGCATATTACGGCATATTCAGTATATGGCGTAGTTGTTGGTTGGTTTCTGTGGTAGACCCCAAATCAGTGTTCAATCATTCAGCAGACATGCGTCGTAACCTGGTATGCACCATCCCCAATTCAACGTTTATTATTGTAGTTATACACTACACTGTCAAATCTTCTCACCCCTTTTTTGGTAAAACAATATGCCAGCCCGTTAGCGGAAACTCAGCTACAAGAATCCATCATTTCGACCAGTGACAAAGGGACATTTATGGATCCAGAACTTGGGCGAATCCAACATCAATGTGATGTTAAGAACTGGTTGGGTTAAATCAGTTAAATCTTTACGTTCGATTCATTTCAAGTATTTAAAGAATTTTAAAGATCTATTTTGTACGCAAACATGGATCCAAACACCATTTTTGAACATTCATCATCTACAGTCATGGAACCATCCTGTCTTTATCCAAGATAAACTGCGTGCAATTCATTGCAAGCTCAGCTGCATGCTGGACTGGAGGATGTCAACTATCCATTCCCCCTCAGATTCAATTTCCACACAGGCCCGAAAAATGAATAGATCCAACATGATCCCATACTAAACCAGGGAAAATAGCTATGGCATCCACTCCAATGCTCTCCTCTGCCGCCATGCCACTTCCTGGCATCGAGGGCCCTCCTTCTGCAGAGGTGATTTGGGAACCTGGGAGCGAAACTGCCAACTGCTGCACCAACAATGATAAGCCGATCAGCCCTGCAGTCAGTGAGCCTTTCAATTATTCCCTACATGAAGTCATAGGTTATATCATGTTATAAATTATAAATGTAATATAAATGTTATATGTTATATCCCTGCTGTGGGTCTTTGCATCCACAAAGCAATTGGAGCAGTGACATTGTCTCACGTTGTCTGGGTCGAAGGCTAACCACTTCGCAGGCAAAACTGCAACTCCTGGGAAAGCAGCACCAGCGGACCGGTCAAAGTCAAACGGATGGACTCAACTCAGCTAACCCGGCCTGGATCCAATAGAGCTACCAAGCCACACACAGGAAGGCATAGGAAGAAGGACAGACCTTGGCTTGGATCGTCTCTGGTTTTCTGGCTGTGAATCCTCCCTCCTCCACCGGAACTTAGACAGAGGCCACACACAGCTTTGGCGAAACTTGCTAGGGTATTCAATTTAACCGCCAACTGCAATGTTCAAGGGCAACCACCACAAGAAAGACAAGACACGTTTTTCAGGTGGCACGAACCCCAAGTGGCGTGAAACTCCTTTGGGTATCCTGAGGTGGCTGGGAAATGCATTTTTTTTTGCCTGCCAACATGCGGGTTTCATTTCCCCGTTTTTAAACCAACCCATATCCCAGTCCTGGTGGGTTGTACCATGCTAGATCGCCATCACTCGGATTCGGACGCATCTCGGCCTCCAGGCCTGGTCCGACGGAGCTGGGGATCCAACAAAGCCACAGGCCTAAAATTTATGTAGAACCACTGTCCCATGCGACTTCCCACAGAATTTTTTGCAGCCATTTTGCAGCCATTTTGCAGCCATTTTGCAGCCATTTTGCAGCCATTCTTGGCCCAAGGTTTGGCCAATTCTCCAACACTTGGCCCCTGGGTCACTTCTTTGCGGATACTGGGAGACAGCTGGGCAGGGTTATTCCCTTTTGGCAGTGGCCGCAGGACCGCGACCAGAATGGTGGTGCAACGACAACACCAAGAGCTTTGAAGGGAACGTCCAGAGATCGAGTCCCACCAGCTGCAGTTTGAACTGGAGTTGAAGGCACTTGTGGAAGGAGACCTACGACATTCCAGTTGGGCTCAAAAGCACAGTCACCTTGAAACACTGCATCTAGAACTTCAGTGGATTGCGCCAGCTTCAAGGAGTGCACTCAGTGTTGCAGCGACATCTGACTTCGATATCTTCGATGATTGCCGAGAAGAAGTCGGCCTCAACATAGCGTCATGATGACAATGGTGTTGGTGTCTATGCGCGACATGTCTATAGAATCTATATTTGATAAACACGGATGCTGTAATCATATATATATCATAATATTGCACATACAAATATGACTGAAACCAGGTGCAGTGTTATGTTCAACTTGTCCATTCGATCAAGTTTCCCATGTTTCCATTAAGGCCAGCGTCTCTGCGAAAGATTTCTTTGCCAGGAGCGCAGCCAGGGGAGTAGCACCGGTCTCGTCGACATGGTTCACATCTGCTCCTAGCAGTTCTCAAGCACTACAGGTTTGGGATAGCAAAGAATGCCCTGTTCAATTTTTTATGACCCTAAAAGACATAGCGAGAATGCTACAGTATCAATAGTATCTTAATCTTGCAATCATTCTTGCGCAGAGTAAAGACGGGTCCCATCTCCAAGCTCTTCTCTGCAAAGCGCACCAACTCAGCGGAAGTCTCGTTTTGGGGAATGGTGTATTGTGTTTTGCCATGAGAAAGGAACAAACAACTACAAACAAATGAATTAATCAAGGCAAGATTCTGGCTTCGATCAAGACCCTTACCACTTCATCAAAGCCACGACTAGCTGCAGCATGCATCGCCGAAGCTTCAGAGTCACATTTCGCCCCCCAGTTGGCCCCTGCAGCCAGCAGGGTGCTGGCTATATCGGGATGACCCAGCTGGGCTGCTGCCAACAGTGGCGTCATCCCATCCTGGTCGGATGGATCCACTGGCGCAAGATGCTCCAGCAGCAGACGCACAATCTCCAGACGCCCAGCTTCCACCGCAGCATGCAAAGGGGTGGTGCCCTTCAAATCAGCCTCTTGAGGGGCACCACGAGCCATAAGGAGAAGCCTCAGAGATGCGTAGCAAAATCGCCCTTGTGAAATCGTCTCTTTCATCATAAGAAAGCAGAACTACCTTTGTAAAAATGAGGGCAAGGAGGTGGGGAAAAAAATATCTGGCAGGAGCTGAGTGTCCGAACCGCTTTCAAGTTATTCCCACTCCGTCTCACTTGGTACTGCTTGGGGGAGCCGCTGGGTCCTGGTCCTGCTCCCTGGGACATGGTGAGCAGCCAGGGCTTAGCAGCTGCGGCAGCACACAAAGGGGTGACCCCATGGGCATCAGGCTGCTGATCTGCCTTGGCATCCAGCAAAGTCCGCAACACTTCACCTGGGAAGACCACAGCTTTGCCGATGTCATCCCGGGAGCGGGAATTCCCAAGTGAAATGAAACTCGGTTCAAGCATCAACCACCTTGGATCAAGTAGGCATGCCACGCCTGGCCCTCTTTTTACTGGGTTCAGTTCGAGTTCGAGTTACAGGCAACTCAATGTTCCTAAAAACATACACTATGCAGGAAAATATAGGTACGCTATTGAGTACTGTAATTACTGGTTATTCATGCTGGTCCTCCTTTGAAAGACTCTTAGCCGCCGCTACCGCGTCACACTGCCCATTCCGGGCGGCAACATGTAGAGCAGTTGCACCCTGCTGGTTGCTCTGACTCATCTTCGCAGATCTCTGCAATAAAGTACGAACCAGTTCATGCCTGTCGTGGCCTGGGATGTGTCACTCTGCTTCTTCAACCCCCTTCACAAATCGGAAAGTCATCGAAAATTATCATCTCATGCCACATGGACATTTAAAATTGAAGCTGTCAAACAGCAATGCTTCTGCGCGTGTCGAATTCTGGCATTCTGAACCCTTCGAATTTCATACTGGCACTTCTCTTTGAGGTTTTGGCACCCAAAAAAAATTGGGATCATGGTTTGAAATCGAAATTTCCACACTTTTTGCCATGACTTTGGGGTCGCGCCTGCAGCAACATGGAGCACGCCAGACCCATCGTGCCCCGGCAGGTCCACTGTGGCGCCGGCATTCACCAAGATCTCCACAGCCTCTAAGAAACCTCCAGGAGGTGATGGTGGCCTTAAATCTGAAAACTATGGGGGAATCAATGTGGAAAAGGGATGATTTTGTCATTGTTGTGTGTTAACCAGACATTTTTTTCAAGGCTCCACCTGCAGCCACCGCTGCTCGCAGGGGAGTCCCACCGTCTCGGTCCGCAGAATCTGGATCGGCGGCAGCGGTGGCAAGCGCTTGAACCTTGTGGAGGATCCCCATGGATCCTCAAGTCACCAATGGGTGTCAATACTAAGTCATGGTCTAGTCCGACTTGGATGATGTGGGGGACCCCAAGTTTAGGAAACCACCATACGTAGTTATTATGTCAAGAACCTGTTCATGGCAAACAACCCAAAAAGAAAATAAGAAACAAGCAAAGTATAGCAAACAAAATGATGTAAAACTTGTGCCTATTGCATGCTCGCAACCATAGCAACGCAACCGGTACTCACTGCCTCAAAAAGAGGCGTTCTCCCCAACTTGTTGCGGGCATCCACGTTGGATCGCAAATTCAGCAACAGCCTCAAACTATTCGCCCGAGCAGTCATTTGGGATGATACTGAGTAGATTCTACAGTATATAAATTGTCCTGCAGCACAACCTCCTAGCACGGAGCTATCACGAATAATTACACCTCCATTTATTCTGCCAATAAGCATGGCTACAAAATGTAGCACCAATGGGCCCAACAAGTCTTTCAGCGTCAAACCATCCAACTTTGAGACTCAACCACTCTTGAGCATGGCTAGCAAAAATCACGCAGCCCAATTGGGAACGTTTAATCACCAAACATCCACAGCTTGTCGTCATACACATCTCATTAACTTCAACCTCATCTGGGCAAATTAGACGTGTTCCCAAACTGCAACATATACCCTCTGGTAATTTAACGTAGCTATGGAAAATCACCATTTTTAATGGGAAAATCCACTATTAATGGCCATTTTCAATAGCTACGTTAAATTACCAGAGGGTACCACTAAAATCCGTTGAAATTGGAATTTGGTGATTGGATTCCCAAATTGTTCATTCCCAGCATCCAGCCAGTCCAGCCAGTCATCCCCCCGCCTCACAGTTTCGAGCCTCGCATCCCTCACCGCGCAGTGCAGCGCTGTGCGCCCAGCCAGATCCTCCGCGTCGACATCGGCACCGGCACCATAGAGGGCCACCATGATCTCGGGCTGTCCCAGGATGCTGGCCTCGAAACTAGTGATACAGCCGCAGGTAAAACCATGGTAAGCCAACGTGGAAACCAATGGAAATGAGAAATCCTCCAGCTCTACAATTAGTTTCCATCTATATGTGTATTGTATTTATAAATGAAGTCGATTCTCCAAATGGTGGATTATATAACCAATGGGAAAACAAAAAATCACCTTCAGCAAATCCAAGAGATTAAGAAGGTTGGTTTTCCAGTCAGCAATGATCAGGGTACCAGGACTTTGGGAAAAAAAAACAGCGGCTAGAGCTGAGTCGGTCTGAATCTTTGTTGGGGACGGTCCGGGACGGTCATCCTAAACCAAGTGGAATAGAGCCAGCCCAGCCAGCCTTCATGAATGCAGAAACATGATCTCTGCTCCGCGCGTTGGGATCTTGCAATCCTTGGGACACAGAAATTCTGTTACCCCAACATAAACATAACAAACATAACAAACATAACATGTCCACTCAAGAAAACAACAAAAAGATTTTGTCTCTGCATTCTTTCACCTACCAGGACTCCAGCATCCAACCATACCAAATTCGATCAGAAAATCAGAGTCAATCCCTCAAATCCAGAATCAATAATGCTCCAACTAGCTAACTAGCCCATAAAACATGCTTAAAAGTTGGTTACCAAAAATCATAGCACTTCCGAAGCGTAGTTCCACCGCGCTCGTGAGCTGGGTCCATGTTAAGTATTGAACCATCCAACTGTTTTCGTGCCAATATTGTTGACCTATCAACCTATTTTTTCTGGTTCACTTCACATGTTTGTTGGTTATACATATATATATTAATATTTTTCTTATTATTACGATTATGATTATTATGTGTATATATATATATTATTATTACTATTATTATTATTGTTTATTATTATTATTAATATATTATAATTTATAATATATATTACAATAATATAATATAATATAATATGATATGATATAATATAATATGATATTATATATATGGTGTATATATAATATATATAATATAATATAATATATATATATGGTATATATAATATAATATTATATATATATATATATATATTATTATATTATATATATATATTATTATTATTATTATATATATTATTATTATTATATATATTATTATTATTATTATTATTATTATTATTTATTATTATTATTATTATTATATATATGTATATATTATTATATATATATTATATATTATACGTATATAATCTCATACGTTGATATCAAAACAAGGCAGATATTCCCCCTGTTTTTGCAGGTCAAGCACCATAGTCCCACCGTCAGATTCCAAGTTTCGTCCCAGGACTTGGTTTACTTGGTCCAAGTCTTGGCCACTCACCGCCTCCAACAACTCGTCTTTGAAGTCGTTGCAGAAAGGCAGAACCACCAACTGGCCGTCGGGGAAGCATCACTTGCCGTCCCAGAATGTCCCATAGACGTTTTTTGATTGAGATAAATTTGGAAGCTTCCAGTACCCCTTGACTTTTGAAAAATAAGCACTGGGAAAAGAACCACGATCTTGAAGATCGCCACAACATCATAGAGACAGGAAAATCGCGACAAATCGAGGAAGATAAATCACAGAAAAATGAAGATTGCACCGACAAAGGGTGATACAAAGAATGGAAACTGGGGCCCCGGGGCATTGCCAAAATCATTAAATGTGGTCGGTGTGGTGAACATGGTCTTATGGCCAAACACCTCCAGCCCCACTGAGCTCCCACGCCTGCAACTCTCTCGGTTCTCCAAGTTCATGCCATGTGTCCCAAATATCCAGGACACGGCCACTTAGGGAGAACCTCCCAGGGAACCAAGGGAACCAAGGGAACCTTTCCGCGCTGGCTCAGCAAACAGCAAGTCCCAAGATTGCCAAGCGGCAGGGACACAAAGAAATTGAAGGAGAAATTGAAGAATTGGGTTGACTTTCATGAAAATATCTTTTGTTTTCAGAACCACCATCAATAATCCAAAATTGAGCTTCACAGCATTCCCACACCGATACGACATAAAGCCAGCACCTGAGTCGAGACACGTCCACCCGCATTTTCGCAGCCGCACGGGGAGCTAACAGGGCGACCAGGCCCACTGAAGCAGTACAACTCTCGGCCACTTCCACCTGCAGCTCTTCCAAGATGAAAATGGTTCAACATCCAACCAGAAATGCTCCTCTATAAAATCAGTATATTGATATTGATATAGATATAGAGGTGTGTGTATATATATAATATCTAATATGTATATTCGATATTATTTTATTCATAAATGTCTCCATGTGTCTCCTGCAAAGCTTCTAGAAACACAGGCAACATCGTTTTTGCCGCACTGGCATAGTCATCTCCTTGGCACGTTCTGGTTTTGAACACGTTCGAGAGCCTTGGAGTTGAGCCGTTCTGAGCCGCGCCTCTTCCACCACTGTCCCCGACAAAGCGATGATTTTCACCCGCGAAGGTTGGTCCATCTGTTCAGTTTCATCGTGGTCCTCTGATTCAGCATCAACACGCTGCTCGTTTGCGTCCATCATGCACACAGATCAACACATTGAGGGCAAATTGCCAAGACCCCATGGCCAGATTCATGAAACATCATGAAACTATGTTCCAGGCAGAGACAAACATCCTAATATTTCTACCCTTCATCTTCTTTCGGAGCTTCATTCAACCAAGTCTTGCTGCCGCTTGAGAAAGCAGTCCTAGTGCTGAAATCTGAAGTTGATGCTAGGACGGCTGCATAGCGGAATGCCGCGCTTTGAACTTTGAACCATGGGTTTCTAACCGTGTGTTGCTGGCAACATCGATATTTTTCTTGATATAGGAAGATTACAAAATCCTGATCATGTATGATCATGTTTGGAGGTTAAGGGAACAATGATCTATGAAATGTATCTTACATCAAAGCAACACAAATTTGGCCAGGCCTGGGTCACCAAGCCCTACTGGAGCACCTGGGCATGCGTTGAAAGTGGAGATATTCCCCATAGGCACGTTGGCGGTGCAATATGATGATTGACCAGTAGATTGTATACCATACTAAAGCCCCATTTGTGGACAAACCCTGTTCGCGAAAAAATCACCTCCGAATCGAGATTCGCACATTCCCGTGCAGAAAAATAGGTCAATTCATGTCAATTCCATTGTTTTCCAAGAACAAACCAAGCCATCCACATCCGCAGGCATCCGCAGGCATCCGCAGCAGGCATCCGCAGCAGGCCTTGAGCCAAGGGCTGCGGAGGCGTGAGCAGTTGGCCGAAGCAGTGTCACTTCAAAATGGGGTTTGGCCAGGATTCTAGTGGTTTGATTCGAATGTAGATTGTGAATTCCCCCATTAAAAAAAATTAAACTTTCCGGAGAAACCCATGGTTTATTAGGGGAGGATGAACCCACATCTTTTGAGACCATTTATTGGGTGTTTGATATGATGCGGATGGTCTTTTTCTTAATTAATATATCCTCTACAATTGCAATGAAATCCGGATGTTCATGAACGCACTTTTGGACAACTGTCCAACATCTTGAAGGGAAACTGGTGAAAGGTGGCTCACCCCAAAACTTGATGTTGGCCATTCCACTCTACAGAGACGTGGCATCATTGATGCGACTGCACACATCCGCTACTGTGGTGGGAGAATTTGTGCCTCTCAGGCCTGTGTGAGCACAAACGGACCAAGAAAGGAAGACTGTGACCAACTCCAGCGTCTGCAGTGTCATGGTTTGATTCACAAAAAAGTGATGCTAGGTAACTATGAAACACTGGGATTACAATGAGATTATAATCGGATAAACCATCCACAGATATCCACAGTAGATCTGATGAATTTCAGGGTCTTTTTATCTATACCCTTTGAGGCACCTTGCCAGACTCTGCTTTTGCCGAAGCCAATCTATTCGCTGCGTGTCCGCTTGACGCCACCCGCATCGCCTGCGAGGCACTTCATGATCTTCATGTGATTGGGCACCTTCTCAACAACCCATTTGAAAGAAAATGGCTTGATATTGTTAAGAACGAATGAGAACGATCTCTCCAAATGCCTGTAGTTACTATTAGTGACTATAGTCGATCATCCAGTTGCATCCTGCATCCAGTTTCGGGTCCCAGACCTTGAAACTCCACAGCATCCACTAACTTCGGAGGCAAAGGTCGCGCCCCTTGCAGTGCAAAGGAGCCAGCACCATGGGGTGTTGCCATCTGAGGGCGCCTCAGCCAGTCCCAAGCAGAAGACCAAGGGAAACCTGGTGTGTCATGATTGGCTCTGCTTAGATACCCTGAAAATGAATATGTATATATATATATATTACATATAATATTATATATATTACATATATTATATATAATATATGTATTATATATATATTATATATATATAAACTGTATCTAGTCTAGCTGAACGGTATCTTCTTCCATGTGTTCAAAATGTTCAAGCACCCAAACAAAGAAAGCTTCACAAAATGCAAGTTACAAAGTGAAGCAAGTTGAAACCAAAGGCACTCATCCTCAGCAAAGCCCAATCCACTCGTGGTTCTCGAAGCCCATGCACTGAACTGATACAGAACCTGACGCTGATGGGAGGGATTGGGGCCTAAGGTTACGATGGTTTAGTAACCCAACTGAAGTTCTCTTCAAAATCTCTCGGGTAATCGGATCATATCGAATAATGGGTTGTGGGGAAATTTGATCCAAAATCCAGACATTTCTCCCGTCCAAGCCTCCCAGGGTGTTGAAAAAATGTCAGCCAAGGCACCACACTGCAGGCACAGGCCACGTTCAAAGAGCCCACCCCACCACCAAACTGAGGGATGTAGACGAAGCCTCAGCTGGAAACTCCCCTGCAATCTATGGAATCTCTTCCGGGCACCCAATTTTTGAGCATGAGAACATCAAAAAAACTCATCACCAGACTAGAAACCGTTCGATGGTTCGATCACTGCTTCGCAAGTTTACAACCACAGTCTTGCAAGGCTGCAAGATGAAGGAATTTCTGAGAGACTATTCTGCGCAAGTGGCTGTCGCAATGATCGATTTGCTCACGCGTAAGACCTGCCACAGGTTGGTGATGTGAAACATCAGTGGTTTCAGGATATGTTCCAAGAACCCGTCCACTTCATCTCACAACCGATCCCATCACCAAATATAGACCTTCCAAGGGGGACTCCAAAATGAAAACGAACAATCTTAAGCCAAGTTGGGATTATCCGCGCACGGTTCCCTTGCAGACCTCCACGTTCATTGCCCACCATAAACGCTGTGGGGCCGCGGAATGGGCTGGAATGGAGAGACTGCGCCTGCCAGCTCGACTGAAAGGCATCTGAATCCTATCCTCCTTTCGCTGAATATCTTCTCCAAGGCGCTGGGTTTTTGTATTGGATGCATTTTGGAAGCCAATATGGGTGAATTTTAGATTGGGGGAATCGGATTACCATCTTAAAACACTTTCGAACTACTTCGCTCACAAGTGGCACCTGCGGCAGAATTTCCACTCCACAAACTTGAAGCTCTCCAGAGGGGTGTCGTGCCTCTGGATGCAAGACATAAAAAGGAGGACAAAAAAAGTTTGGCTCAAGCTATTGGAGTACCAATGGGCTCTATAAACCATACCATACATTACAACTCCCCAGATACAAACTGATACATCTTTGGTTTCGGCCTGCTCATCCCCAGAAGTGTGCAAGAACTCGACACACAGAACGATAGGCAAGCTTTAAGTTCAATGAGCTACGCTACGGGAGCATGAGTACAATTGGTTTAGTCAGCTCCTGAGGTCACCCATAAGTGATGCCAGGTTTCAAAAATATGTTTGAACATGCCTTGGAAGATGGAGTCAATGACAACATTCCTGACATCACTTCGTTCAGCCAGCTCTCAGAATGTGGGTGGCCAGGCCTTCAACGCAGCCACTGCTTCTTGAACTGTAGCTGCGTTCTCAATAGGAACGACGCCCTGACCACTTTTCTTGCAGAATGCCTGCAACGACAGGCATCGATGGCAAGACCTTATAGGTAGACAACACAAAAGTCCAGCCAAACATCTCACAGTGGTACGCTGGGAGCGAATCGAAAGTTCAACGAGTTGGCCCAAAAGCATCGTGGTCAAACACCCCTGACACCTGTCGGACCACGCCTTGAACCCTTGACGCCCGACCAGCATCACCAGGCGAACACCAAAGGCGGCTGCAGACCGCAGAATGGCGCCAAGATTGTTCTTTTTGTTGAGATTGAAGAGGATGAGATAGCAGTAGTTGGCACCACTCCCGCCAGTCCGATCTGGACAGGATTGCTGGTGAAAACTGGGATTGATAGTGAATAAATGACGAAAATTGTTTGATCGAATGTGCAACTCGTTCCCAACCTTCAAGGGCTGGCCCAAGAGGGATGCCAACGGAATCATCCTGCGATTCAGTTTGATGTCTGTTCTTGTTTTTTAAACCTCAATATGCCTAGTAGGTGTGAATTTTCGTCATCCTCAAGCACATGAGATTGTCTCAAACCCAAACAGTCATGATCTCATTATATTATAGGTCATGTTCCCCATTATATACAAAATTGTCACAATCGTGGTATCCCGGTATCAAAAGGGTGCGAAAACCCGCATAGTTCGTGACCTATACTGTACCAGTTTGGAGTAGTTCGGGTATGGTTTCAAATGATTGCCCCCAAACAACGGATGGTTTAACAGCATCCGAACGCAAAAACATACTGCACGACACCGTGAACCGAAAAGAAACCAGGAGACAAACATTAACTGGTCCTTCCAAAGGAAAATGGGGAGGATGAAGATGAGATGAGGATGAGGATGAGGATGAGGATGAGGATGAGGATGATGATGATGATGATGATGATGATGTTGGTGATGATGATGATGATGACGACGGTGGTGGTGATGATGGTGACGATGATGATGAGGATGAGGATGAGGATGACGAAGATGATGACGAAGATGATGAGTAAGATGATGATGATGATGATGATGATGAGGAGGAGGAGGAGGAGGACGATGATGATGAGGAGGAGGAGGACGATGATGATGATGATGGTGATGATGATGATGATGGTGATGATGATGGTGATGATGATGATGATGGTGATGATGATGGTGATGATGATGATGATGATGGTGAGAATGATGACGATGATGATGATGAGGAGGAGGAGGACGACGACGACGACGAGGACGACGACGATGACGACGACGACGACGACGATGATGATGATGATGCTGCTGCTGATGATGATGATGATGATTGCAAACTTGTACGCGCACAGACGTTTTTACGCAAAGGCGTTTGCACACAGAGATGTAAAAGATGCAGATGATGTATGTGATGTAGATGAAGTTGCCCGAGATGATGTATGCGATGTAGAGAATGTAGGAGATGTTGCGTAGCTGAAATGGAATTTGAATTTGGCAGCAATTCCTTTGGGAAAAAAACTTCGCAGGAGCTTTCGTGGAAAAAAACGATGGGTCCATTGGTGCCCCGAAAATATCTTGACCCATCCCATCACCATGAAGTCAGTGGCTCCTCGGGCAAATCAACCTGCACATAGCAGAGGGCTCGTGCCCTCAATATCTGAAACAGTTTTTGCCAAACCCAAAATGGAGGATCCACCGAATATAAACAACGGGCAATTCAACCAAAAGAATAATGACGCACCAGCGACACCAGAGGATTTCACCAGAGGATTTCACTAGAAGCAAATAACAAAACAAAATACGTCAACATGATCAGTTCCTCAATACAGTGATTCACCCAGATTTTGCATGAAACAAACTTGGTAGATCCCAAGTTGAAAGCACATTTCCGCTACATCAGTTCCCACGCAGTTTGATCGCTACAAATTACTTGCAAAATATCCTCAACATCTCTCAATCAGAACTCATATTCAACCTCTATCCATCAACACACACGAAACCCCAGGACATCCCTTCACGATGACACCGCCTCGTCACTCATCACCCAGGGCCGCTCCTCACTGGAGCCATGTGTGCCACATTTGTCACACCACGCTTTGGCGCTGCTGGATGTGTTTGCGAAACAGGAACGGCAGTGATATCGAATTCAACACTGCTGCAGTGCGTTGCTGTGGCTCTTGTCTTTTGCCAAGCACTAGCACGAATGGACCAGTGAAAACCCAAACCCATATGAAATAATCACGAAATTTGCAAATAATTTCGATTGTTTCCGCACAATAAATTGTAGCGTTCAACATACCAAGTGGTCCCTGCAAACAACTCGTTCTCATTGAACTGCAAAGTATTGAACCCAAAAAGGGCGGCAGGCCAGCCATCAATCGCTGTGGACATGAATAGGCAGGTTTGCTGCAATCAATTCTGACGCTTATTGAAAATATTGAACAGTAAAACCGTAAAACAAACTACCCAAAAAAAACGCTAAAGTTTCACAGGAAGCCTTACGCAAGTTCTTTGTAGGTGCAAACTGCGGGCTCCAAGTTTGGACCTACAAAATGAAATTCGTCCTGCCTTCAATTACAGAATGCATGCCGGCCCCCAATATGCGCCAGTATAGACGTGCTACAAAATTCAATCGGAGAAACTGTATGCTACTGAAAAAAACATGTTTTTAAAAAGGTTTCTACCATTTTCCACACAATTTTGATTACACGCGTCCTTCACGCATGGGTGGTTAAGAGCTGCTTTGCGGAGCTCCCAATCCGCTTGTTGCTTGGCCTTCGCCTCCAAATCCA
>Ga0126342_10001464_pt1 | contig 33319 bp, 40 predicted proteins | sample Cyp1metagenome_FD_92528 | JGI IMG/M metagenome (GOLD analysis project Ga0126342, IMG submission 92528) | Coral microbial communities from Lord Howe Island, Old Settlement Bay, Australia - Cyphastrea 1 metagenome | ecosystem: Host-associated > Invertebrates > Cnidaria > Coral ...
AGGTGGGGTGGGGGGGTGGGGGGGGGCAAGGGGTACGCTGTAACATGTCTCTTGTCACTTGCCACACGCTCTTGATGCTACGCTGTAACATGTCTCTTGTCATTTGCTGCACGCTCTTGGTGCTACGCTGAACCCATGATTAGAGAAAAAGAAAAGGGCGAAACGCCGTCTTTCATTCTGTTTTCCAAATCCACATTTGAAAATTATTTGGCCCAATAGGATTCAATGACCAATGAATTAAATTCCTAGCGCGTAACGTGGGACGAAAACACCATTTCTAATTCAAGGAAAAGCAACAAAATCGTCACGGCGCCACAGTTTTAAACAAATCAATGAAGAATGGCTGTAATCAAAATCATAAAAAAAGGGTCCGCTATCAGCGCCGGTACCTAGTTTAAGAAACACCTCTCAGGAGTTTGCATACAGACCTGGAACATTTTCTTCTTGAAGTTGATTTTGGAGTTGGAACGTCGGCTGGCAAGCCAGACTTGAGGTGAAAGCCGGAACAGGTGGTCTCGGTGCAGGTTGGGAACGACATCTTTTCTCAGCAGATGATGTTGATTTGGGTTTGTCGGAAAACTGGCTGCCCGAAAATGGCCATCTCAACTTGAGGAAAAACCACATTTTACACATATTTCCAAGGGCCACGGCATCTTTGGACAACGCCGTCTGTAAGCTGGTGTTTCAATCCGCGCAGGTGGTCCAACTGCCATGGGAAAAGGTGGTCCTTGTGCAGGACCGCCCATGAATGGGGCCATGATGCCATCGATGGCTGGTTGCCCTGTTTGGGGCTGCTGCCCCTGCTTCGCGCTCAGTGCCACTGTCGTGCTGCCGCTGCCAGTGCTGTGGGGCACCTGGAGAGGGCAAAAATCTAAGGTCCGATGAATATGCGAGCGGATGCTCCAACGTTCATGCCAGTTATGGGAGAGGTGCAGCACCGAAACCTGAGAGTTTTGGAGATCTTTGAAGCATTTCTATGCCTTTCTGGGAAGTACAGAAGTGATTGTTCGAGAATTTTGAAGTACCTGAATGCTGTTAGGATGATGGCAACCAGCAGCAGACGACTCCCCAGATGACCGACTCGGTGAACACGGAGCTTGATGTGATGCGTGGACGTTGGACACTTAAGTAACTTAAGACACTGTTTGATTGGCTGTTTTTTGATTGAAACGCCAGTTGTTTTTGGCACTCTATTTTGAAATCTATATATGGTGTTTTGACAAGGACGTCACAGATTAGGGTTTTGTGGTAGTTGCTGTTGAATCAGTTGAATCCAAAGTGGCATTCACGGGCGTTTTGACCATTGCCTGAGGTTTAATGTTGATTGCTGCACTCAAGGACTCTCCAACTGTGCGAGTATCTTTCGGGTGTGATCACAAGCTGCAGAGAAGTGAGGATATGAGTCATCCAGTTGTCCAAGATTGATACTGTAGCCAGTTTTTATTGTCCAGATGTTGTTTGCCACACACGAGTCTCTTCTACCATCTTTTACCCAAATTTGAAAGATCCGACGATTGCATTTGGCGACGTAGGATATCGAGCAGAGAGACTCCGAGAACGCTCGTGGAAAAGACGAGAATGTCGTTTGAGAACTCAGTCGCCCGTGGACATCATGGATTGCATGGAAGTGAGATTTCATGAACATTTCATGAACATTTCATCCTTCAGTGAACTTCAGTCCTTGGAACTTGTGGTGTTTCCATTGAGGCTTGGTTGGCCTGAAGCAAAGAAGGCATGACGGTTGAGATGGAGCTTCACGAAGCGACATCCCAAGTGACATCCCCTTTGGGCAACATGGCTGCCATGGCTTTGTCAAATTCGTCCAGAATCTCGGGGATTGGCTAAGTCGACAAAACATATTGGCAACACATAAGTGCAAGCGCGAAAAGTAACATGTTTTGATAAGTTAGTTGTTCTTTTTGGGGACAACGCCACAGTTTTCAAGTCTCTTTTTGGGGTCCCAACAAGGTCTGACCAAAGTGTTCGGCGTCCCTTTCTGGGCGTGGCTAGGCCTTGCTGTTAACACGATCGCATGGCGGTGTTTCAGAGGTGCCAGGGGATGGTGGATGGCCCCCCCGAGTCGACAGGGAATATTGTAATCGTTGTATTTGCTATTTGGGTTTGATCAAAATTGAAGGATGTGGGGATTCTCCATTATTTTTTTGGGATGATCCTCTGCATGACATTTTTTGGGATCCTCTTTTCAGACAACCCCCGTCCTCGTCCGACTTTCATTCGACACTGGGTTGGGACTGCTGGAGGCGAGGGAAACAACCTTGCTGGAAACTGAAAACTTGCTGTCGCAGTCTGAGCTAAAGTCAGTGATCACTCTGGTTTGCATCCCATAGCAAAGCCAAAAATCACGATACGTCCTTCAGACCGGATAGGACCAGGAGCGAAATTTCAATACATGAATTCATTGCAGTGATTGAAGTTGAAGTTGAGAGCCGTTGCCACAATTGGTTGTGGCTACTCGTGAGCTTGTGATGAGGTGGGATTTGTGTGATGACAAAGAACGATATCTAAAATTCCTAAATGCGACACAGACTGCCAGCAGGTTCATGCCGAGCTACTCCAAAGGGGCAAACAGACTCTAGTTCAATTGCAGGACAAGAGCACATTTTTTTGCATGGCTTTGTCTGAAAGTCGGGTACCACCAACTTCCATGGATCATCATATCATATGTTTCCATTCATATTGCCATCAGTTACAGGGCATATCTTTTATTTTGGCCCTGCCTAGATTTTTTTTGTTGGTGAACTCCCCATCGATGGTGAAGCCCTCTATGTTTGATGGTGAAGTCCCACCTTCGGACCTTCGGAGATGGATCGATATGAACCTGGATTTGTTCAGCTACGGCTGTGTCCACACAGCTTGAGAATCTGTTGAATCTCTTGATATGCTTCCAAACATTGGGTGTGGGCCCCCAACTGCCCAATTTATGGCCATGAAACATGGGAAGGATGATGATGATTGAATGGGTTTGGGGTTACCACCCATTTTGAAACCCAGAAAATACCGGTGATGATGTCAGTGTGGACACAACAAGCTTCTTTGAGCTTGTGCGACGCTGGCTGTGGGCAAAACCCAACACAGCCTCAGCGGACACGACTTTCTTAAACAGAGGATGGCCAAGACCCTGTGGTGTGCAACAACCAACAACTGCATGTCGCCACTTGCGGGTGCAGTTGGGGTTGTAAATGGGTATAACCAAGGGACCCTGATGATAACAAAAGTTGGGATATAACCCCCGCAGCTATAATTATGGTTATATTATCCACTTACAACCCCAATTGCATCCGCAAAGAGACCGTGGTCATGTTTGTTTCCATGTTTCTGGCCAGCCAGTCCTCTGGCAGTCGAGATTCTCCACATTCTCCATGAAACATCAGCCGCATAAATGAGGCGCAGGACCAAGTTTCTATTGAGCGCTTCCTGTCAGCGGCAGTGTATGAGCTGCAAGATTGGTTCTTCGCTCAAATGGCACCAAACAAGATTTCTATAGATTTCTGAGGTATGTGATTTGAACATATTTGAAATCCATTATTGAAAAGAGGGTTTTTGCCAAGTCTTTTGAGTCATCGAATCATTGCAGCTCGTTCACAGGTTCTCCAATTGGCGTGGCGTGGTGCGGTGGGAGCCAGGACTTTTGAATGCCCCCACGCGGCTGCAGCCCGCGGCCGTACCACCGTCGACTACGAGGGATATTTTCAGATCTCTGTGCCTGTGCTTCCCAGCAAGTCGAGATCCGACCATAGAGAATGACCCTCGACCTGCACGGTTTCATGGATGGTTCCTCGATTGAAAACTGCGGTTGTTGTGAAATGCTGGTGGGATCAATCAGACTTGCTGGCGTGCACTAGATCTGCTCCGGTTGAACTGGAGCAGTCCATTTCACGAAGGTGCCATAGTCAGGTTGCCGCTTGTAGCCCAGGACTGCACAGCAGGCTCAATCTTAGTCAAGTTCGAAGCGGGGAGCTTGCAGTCAAATCCTTCGAGGACTTGTGGGTTACGCGGGCTCGATCTCTTTTGATTGCACAGCTACAGCACATCGGCTTTGAGGCCCCCCGATACGGCATCCGAGTTGTGGATCGAAAGGGGCAGTTTGGGACAGGCTGCACAACAATGGCGGCATTAGCCGGTGACCATTTCTAAATGTTGAATCTGACATTTGCATCAGATCTGATACGTTGTGAATCAGTTGGTTACCTGGTCAGAAGGTCTTTTCAACTTACCAAATCTTACAAAAATGTTGGGTCTCCTTGGGACCTTGGTTGGGTAGCTTGAATGCAGTCGACGAAGAATCGCGGATAAGCCTGGCAAAAGACCGTCAAAAAGAGCTGGGCCCTGGGCGTTGGAATTCTTGTATTTTTTGCTTCAAACCCTGGTAAAATGTATTGAATCTGGTCATTTTTGCGGCCATTTGGAGGGGTTGTGTTGTGGGTCAAGAATGAAACTTTATGCCAGCATGTTTTTGCTTTGACAATGGAGAGATTGGAGACCAGTTTCTTTGGATTTGCTGGTTCAATGCCACCCGCCAACAGACCATCTGACATCATTAAAATTGAAATCAAGCCTGATTTGTGGGTCATTTTTCCACTTCTTTCCACCACACAGTTCTTTACAGCAATCATTTGGGAAAAGGTCTCGTTCCATTCTTGTGCATCTTGTGGATTTGCCGGCTGGGTCCCGGCGCTCCACTCCCATGGCAAGCAAATTGACTGGGCCACGTGTACCGTCTGAATCTGAGACGAATCGGTCGAGTCCCATCCAGCGTTTGAAGATACGTCTTTCCTAATCATATAAAGCAACTGTTGATGTAATCTCATTCTGGGACACGTCCACTAGATTGTAGGTTTCTGCGGAAAGCATAGCTGGGACTGGAGTGTGTTGGACCAATTTTGTCCGCCTGGCATGAGATGGGAACATCAGTCAGTGCTTCCATATGGTGACAGCATTCATTTCTTGTCCAGAAATTTGTCTGCAAGACTTCAACCTTTAATTTAGACAAGCAGAATCAGCCCCTAGTCACCCTAGTCACTAGTTCCCCAAAGTTACTGCTTGTGGCTAGCTCTAATCATCTTGGATGTAGCTTCTGCTACCAAGGCCAAAGGGCTCACGACAGCTGAAACCACCTGGTGAAGCCCGTTCAGCGCCGAAGGTTTCCCAAGTGCAGCGACAAGTCGACGAGGTGGGAATGGTTGAAGCGAGGAGCGAAAGATATCCAATCATGGCCATGGAAAGTACGTCAAAGCCAATTTTGACCTGGAAAACGCGTACATTTTGGATCTTTCCTTGCTATATTGTCACTTGGCTCTCAAATTGCAAAGTGAGCTATTGTAGTAGAGGAAACTGGAAACCTATAGTTTTAAGGGGTCCTCATCTTTAACTATCGCCATTAGGGTCTTGACCGGGGTCTTGGTTGTGACAGGTGAAGAGCCTGGAGAAGCGGGCCGGCGACTTGGTACGTAGCAATGATCTGCGCAGTGCTCTGCAGACGCAACTTGGCTCACCATGCCTGGGATGAGTTTTTCGAAGTGACAAGTTGCGGTTTGGTTCCTCGTTGTTGTGAAGATTACCCACATCATCCCACATCGAAATTGCCACAACCACTGCCTCTTTCTGTTTCAGCCAGATGGGTTGGGATTGACAGACACGGAACTGTTTCTGAAACTTGGTGCCCCACACACCCACACATATAATATATTATATAATGTATACAGTATACATGTTATATTATATATATGTATAGCATAATGAAAATGATGACTGAAGATGACATCGTGACATCGAAGCAAAACCATGGCTTCTGGTGGTTTTGCGAAGCAGTTGCGGAACATGTGCATGTACCCAATCCGCCAAGGTACGAAGAATGCAAGGCAGAAATTCAAGAAGCCTTAGAAGGTCTTCCAAAGGACCTGAACGTTTTTCAACACCTAAGTGCAGCAGAATTGTGTGTTTCAATCAGTGCAGCAAGAAGCTGTGCGTTTTTGTTGTAGTTGACCCCATGTGTTCATGGTTTCGGAAAGTGCAGGATGATATCTGCTACTCCACTCTTGTGGAAAGCAAGAATAGCGTGGAGGAGAAGATCTCCAAATGCAAGTTGCGGACCCAGCGGACTCGGCGGACTCTAGGCACCTCACAGGGTAGTCGATGCAGAGATTAAACAACGATGAAAAATTCTGAGGCAATTCCTGCCATTCGAGTACTTCCTCAAAGCTCCAAAGTGATTAGCGGATGGATCCCTTGGCATCCATGTCTGAAGCTTAGTAGATGAGAATAGATGAGAAATGCACATTCTGATAGTGTATATACTGTATATATACTGTATTCATGTTGCACCAGATTGCACCAAATCTGGTGTCAAAGGTCCAACTGAGATCTCTTCCAAATTTCAGCGACGCGCCCAGTCAAAGGTCCAAAAAGTGTGCAGCGCTCTTGAACATATACCTGCGGTGTGATCTGTGCGATTTGTTGCAGCCAGCTGTGCCTGGAAGCAACCGGAAGGGGATCATCAGAACATGGTAATTTTCAAGAAACATAGGGAGACATAAAGATAAACCACGGGATTCTGTCAGCCACCAATTCATTTGGAGAGATTAAATGTGACTCAAAAGCAATCGGAAAGAAAGAATGATGTGCGAAACAGTAGTGCACAAATAGCAAAGGTTCGAATGGTATTATTTTCTTAAGAACCATAGTGTTGATCACAGGCCTTAACCTCTGCAACCTGTGCCTGGCTATCATGCAAATGCATCAGCAATAAGAGGAAAAAAGTCCTTGCAGCAACGATGCAGGCTTGCATCAGCGAAATAGCACAAATCGCACTAGCTCATGATGTTTTCCTTGACAGTTCTAGTTCTAGTCTTGTCTTTGGCCACCATACACATGTCTATCAGACCACGGATGTTTGGATAGGAAAGATCACTGCTCCAACAACCAGCAATTCCAGGAACTGATGCTCAAATTCTGCAGAATTTGATTTGCTCAAGGACTGAATTGCGTCTGTGAAAGCAGCTGCTTCCATCCTTGCGGAATGTTTGTGACAGGCCCATGATCGGTGATCCATCAGCAGTTTCCCCCTTGCCACTTTTGATGAGCTGTGCAGGTGCGCGCGGAAACACTGTGATTGGCTATGTACAAAGTGGGGCCCCGGTGGTGCCTAGGCTGAGTATTCCTGGGATCGTTCGCCTAGCTGCCTAGCTTTTGGCTCACGTGTGCCAGAGCAAACAGGATACAAAGTTCTGACTTGACTGGAAAACTCATGAGGCCAAACAATCGCATCACATTGCACCCTAAAAAAAAATCATCGAGGAACCAACACTTGTCCATGAAGACACATATCACATATCGTATATCATATCGTTATCCAGATTCATTTCGTGGGTTCCTTAATTATAACGTTTTCAAAGCAGTAGTTTAGTTGGATTTGCTCTGTCGCGTCTTGCCCAGTGAGGTTTTGGTTCAAAATAGCCATCCAAGGATGCCCACAATTGTCCAGTCATGGTGAGTCAGGGGGATTTGCCAGTCCTTGTGATAGCCTGTTCCACAGCTTCCCTGAGGAGAAGTCGAGTGTTCTCAATGTGACTCGATCTGAGAGCCTCGATGGACGGGGCGAGGGTTGGAAGATTTTTGTATGAAGCCCCAGCTTGACTGAGCAAAACTTTCAAAGCATGAATGGTATTTATCAACAAGATATGACATCATGTATAGTTATGGGCTATATATAGTAACTATAGTATAGTCAGCTTAGATATGTACAGTATGTACTTCTTGAAAAGGGAAACCTCTGCGCATGTAGGAGCTTACTTGATTGGCGCACAGAGGCAGGTTTTCCGTACTGGAACAGTGCCATGATTCAAGGCCACTGTTCACAGCAAGGCAGTAGGACCAGTAGGACCAGTAGGACCAGTAGGACTTGAGATTTGACACCTGGCTATGGAGGCGCAGCACCAGTATGCTGAACATGGTGCAGCTCAGCTGAAAAGTGGGGATTCTGGAAGATATCTGGAAGATATGCCATGGTAGCCGTAGGGCGCACAGAGGGGCGTAAGGCTCTGAATTTGAGGCTTCTCTGCTTATCTCTGCTTGGTGATTCTTCTTGTATATCAACTTCTTGAGTTACTTGCTACCGCTGGTGACTTGTGGGTGTAACTTTTGGCAGTCTCTGTTGATAGGAAAACCGTCCTCTTTTTCGGAGCTTCCAAGAGCTGCACGTCTCGGCAGGACTGTGGAAGATAGGAAGTCCTCCGATGGATTTGAGGATGATGAGGGTGACCGACCTGGGCCCAACTTCAAAATTGGTTGTCGCAGAAAACTGCGCCGAGCTAAGATGTCCTTTGACGTAGCACGGTGAGACAACAGTTGACCACTGAAGAGCTGGAGATATGAGGACTTGCCTGCTACATTGGGCGGTGATCCCGCCTTCTCTTTGATGAATTTTGATGACAGGTGTCTTTGAGCGTTCGAAAGTTACAACACCTGAGGCACTTGCCTTGATAGTGCTCCACCAGCAGTGGCCTTGGCTTTGGCACAAAGTGCAGTTTGATTTGCGGTCGCCGAAGTTTGCAGAACATCGATGCTAGTCTTGGCTCACTATGTTGATGTAGTGGTAACAATAAGGTTGACGGAAATAAAATAGTAAAGCTTTTCACCATAATGAAGAACAGACCTCCGGATATCTTACCTGTACCTCATTCGGCAACTTTCTTCTTGGAAGTGCGCATCAGTTGCTGGAGGTCACTTCCCATGTCAGTTGTCCCTGACAATGGTAGCACAGGAGCCGCCTTTTTTACTGGCAGCTCAATAGTATCTGTGGATGGCTGAAAACCCTGAAGCAGCCAATCCTTGCAAAATGCTTTTCCGGAGCATCTTGTAAAACACTCATTCGATTTTTTAGCTATTGGGATCTTCTAGGACCATTAGGAGAGAAAGGGAAATGAGCTAGAGCTCCTATTGGGCACTGTTGGGTTCTTCACACCAGCCGATGATAGCCTGAATGAGCATTTTTTTTTGGCCAACCAGTCCTGTTTCCCATAGCAGGATTGGTGGTTGTTCCGATCAGCGTATTCAACTATCTATCAGCTATCAACTTGGGATGAAAAACCATCTCTGGGACAATGTTTCCAGCTTTGCAAGATGCCGTGCACTGATAGTACAGTCGCTCGGTCACGGGTGATAAAAACAGCTGAAAATTCGCTCGTGGGCCGAACGATTTATGAACAGCTGATGAGTTCAATCGGGAAATCGAGTCATGTGATGATCAGTCTTGTCTCTTTTCACACGTGTCATTGAGTTATTTCGTGAATATATCCTAGGCCAACATCAGTTTTCTATGTGCAGGGATTCCACAGTATCTGTTTTGAAGTAAGTGGCTAGGGGGTTAGGGGCTCAATTGAGATCCCATCTACTGGATCGTTTTTTTGAGTGTTGTCCCTGATAGTGGGCTTGTTGGGGCTTTCGATCAAATGCTTGGCACCGTTTTCAGAAAAAGACGTCCCAACATTTCTCAACTGCCTCCGCGCTCTTCATCCCTGCTTCAAGCTTGAGTTTTGAATGCCAAGTGGCTCTGTTTTTATTGCAGTAGTGCACTTGCAATTTTTGCAACCGATTTTTACAGAGAAACGATGCAGCTTCCGTTTTGCAATTCCCACACGACTCGATTTTCCTTTCACCATCTTTCACCTATGGATGTTTGGCATGCAATGAGCCAATCTGGACCTGGGCGAAGATTCATCTTCATTCCAAAAGATGGGGCGTGGCAAATTTTGACCCTGAGAAAATGGTTGGTTGATGTTGGTTGATGTTGGTTGTAGCTTTTGCGTCCTTTGAGTTTGAGGCTCCAAATCCACATGTCCAACTTGTGCTGTGAAGGCCACGCACGCTGTCAAGACATATTTGCAGTAGATAGCAGATAGCATGTGTCCGTTGGTGCCGCAGCCATTTGAGCTGAAGCATATGGATAACGGGTTATCTCATTGATTTACTTGTACTGGCCATGGACGTACCTATTGTTTGCATGGTCCATGCAAGTGCGACCATGTTGACTCAGATGTGTGAAGGTACGAGTTTGTTTCATCTGATCATAGGTTGTGCACAGAGTTGGTCAGGTTTGAGTGCTGAGGGTGCTTGGACAACCTGATAATGATACACATCCACGTAATTTGACAACCTCTCCAGTAGTACCTGCCATGGATTTAGAGTCTGCATCAGCAGCTTTTACAAAGTTTGAAAGCCAAAGCCTGGCGGAGCTTCTGGCGGAAGATGTGGAACTAGAGGCCTGCCTTCTTTGATGCTTATCTCTCAAATGTTTGAACAAATCAATGTTTTTAAAGAGTTTGTATGTTTAATTTAGCCCTGGTTCCATCTCATCCCAGAACCTCACACTTGTTGCCTCCAGGATGCTCAAGCCATCCTCCTCCAGCAGTGGGAATCCATGGAAGACTCTACCCGCGCCCGCTGGTCCAACCCCGACGGCCCGGTGCCCGCAGCCGAGCCGCCGGCGGCGGCGGCGGCACCAAACGATGCGGCCACGCCGTCACGGCGCCGGGCGCCGGAGGCTTCAGGGCGGAGGGCGAAGAAACCGAGGGTGGCGGCAAGCCGAGTGAAGGATACAGCTGCTGATGCTGGTGGTGCTGGTGTTGCTGATGGGGATGCAGCTGGCAGGTGGTTTAGACCTGGCCAAGCTGTGGTAACCTGTGAATCCAGTGAGGATGAGGAGCATGATGAGGGGACGGATGAAGAGGACACGGGCCAATTGAAGGGATGTGTGGGAAGAGGTGATGTAGCAATGTAGCATGAAGTGCCCACAGTCCTTTTTTCGCATGATTTTCTCTCTCTCTCTCTCTCAAGATGCAAAAAAAACCATTGGAGAAGTGACCAAGACAAACCATCACAAAGGTCCTTCTTCTACAAAAAATATCATTCATTTTCCTTTACTGTGGATCTTTTTTGCCAGCCAAAATGTGCTCGTGATGTGTTTGGTGACCTTGCAGCGCGAAGGACGCAGTTGGAAAGCAGCGAGCTTTCAACAGATCTGCCGTCGTCCAAGGTGGAAAGCACCCAGACTGGCTCACTGAGCCGGCTGCAGTGGCAGAGATTTCATTGCCACCGTTGTCATCTGCAGAGGTCGTCTATTTGCCCCCAGAAGTGGCTGAACAGCGCCTTGACTCTGAACGTTCGTCGCGTTTCAAATTTGGTTTCCTTCTGTAAGTTGATTTCCCCCTGTTCTCGGTCTTGGCCAATTTTATGACTTTCAATCTGAGTTCGACAGTTTCAAAATTGCGAGAAGGGGCACCGCATTGTGCAACTTCTATCAGACCCTCCAGGCGTTTGCTGAGCAGCCCGCAATTGGAAAGCGTGGCCTATGCCGCGCGACGATTCCAAACACACTTGCCATCTGGGGTTCGCGCTGGCTACTACCTGGGGGATGGCACTGGCTGTGGAAAGGGTCGTGTGATTGCGGCCTTGGTCTGGCATTTGTGGAACAGCGGGGCGAAGCGCCATGTTTGGCTCAGTGCCAGCAACGATTTATTGGCAGATGCGACCCGTGACTTTCAGGACATCGGAGCTGATCTTCCCCTTTGCAACTTGTCTTTCCACAGCTATGGCCCTATTCTTGGGGGTGGCGGCTTAGATGCGGAAGGCAATGGCATCATCTTCGCCAGCTACCACTTATTGGTGTCCAGTAAAACCTCCGCGGATGCGGTGTCGCCTGAGACGTCCCGCTTGGGTCAATTGATCGATTGGATGCGACGAGGGAAAGGTGGTGCCTGCGGCCTCATTGCTCTGGATGAAGCACATCGAACCAAGAATGTGGCTGCCAAGGGATCAGGCCAGGGATCTTTCATCAGCAAGTTGCATTCAGAATCACGAGTAGGATGCTCAATTGTGTTGCTTGAAAGGAACACCATGGGGAAAATGGACAAGCAACAATGTAGTGAAGTGGCACCCCCGTCACACCCATCATTTTTGGACATGTTTTCCCAAGTCCCAAATTTGCACAGGAAGCTCCGCTCAGTTGGGCTCCAAATCCGGGCTGTGTGCCCTGGAATTACAACGTGCCTGTCCCATGGCCGCGGTGCTATATGCCAGTGCCACCGGTGCCACCGAGCTACGACACTTGGGCTACTTGGAGCGCCTGGGGCTTTGGGGTCCTGGACGACCCCATCAAAGCTTTGAAGAACTGCGCAACGCGCTGGAGGGAGGTGGGGATGGGGGTATGGGCTGTGGTGCCACAAGGTCACCAGAAGATTTACCATAAACACATGGGGCACATGGGGTTCCAACAAATGAGGTTCCAACTTTCCAACCCCAAGAAAGGGACTCTTGGCGAGTGAATGGGACAGCGAAATCAGGAGGCTTGGCTGCTATGGAGCTTCTGGCCATGACGATGAGAGCTGAAGGGATGCTCTCATGTCGCTCCTTGTCTTTCAAAGGACCGGATGGGGCGATGATGATTATAACATATTATAACTTATAACGTATTGAAACACATTGAAACATATTGAAACATATTGAAACCAGCGCTTTTGAAACGAGGTTTCTTTTTGGTGATGCATTAAACTGTACGCAAGCTTGTCAAACGTATACAGGCCAGAGTTTTCCCCAAGTCTTGTGTGGTCCACAGGAGCTTCCTTTCGTTTGGTGCCTGTCACACTCGAGGGTCTTGCCAATGTCTACTCAAAGGCAGGAGACTGAGAAGGTTTCCTTGATGAAAACACTCCCAAACTCTGTCATGATACCAATGATACCTCGTAAAAGCAATTTCCAGTTTAGTTCAGAGCCACCTTCCACGCATGTGAGTTACAGTTCCATATTAGTTGTCAGGTGGTACTGTATCAAGTTGCAACTCCATCGATGTGAATCTTTGTGTCCATAGCCCCAGGCCTGCGAATTCTGGCAAAAGAGTTTGCAGCTGATTCAGAGACTACTGAAAGCCAAAACTCGAGAGGTGAAGCAAAAGCGCTTAAAGCATTCTACTGAACTCAAGGAGAATTCCTTACACATGAGATATTTCTGGAATGCGCAACAGCAGTTTTTCCGACAACTACTGAAACTCGGCAGTAAAGGGCTTGGCGGGGCTTGGCGAGTGTCGTGGGCCGATGGGCTGCAGCGGAAATTTCCATCGGCTCAGGATCTGCACCAAAGTTGACACGGCCGTATCCTTGGCAACCTCGGCACAACTCAGGCGGAGTGATATGAGGAGTGCCAATGAATCCTTTCTTCCCACTGAGTCCAAAAATTACTTTGTATCTTGTATCTACATAATACTAAGACTATACCAAGACTATACTAAGACTATACCAAGTAGTGAACTATAGTGTACTGATCTCAACCCACTGTTGGAGCGACATAAAATTGACATCGCATGGAGCTTCAGGGGCGAGTCGGTGGTCATCGCCATGTGGTCCACCGGTGAGTCGGTCACCGAAGCCGTGGCGGAGCGCCACGGGGAGCGCGCCGCGCAGCTGGCGGGCTTCGCCTCGGCACCCAAGGAGGTGGGATACCAAGGGAACACCATGGGAGTTGACACCAAAAATCCCAAGAGGATTTTGGGGAATTTGGTTTTTTTTTGGATTTTGGTGAACCAACTTGAACTTTCGAAAGCAATTTTGGTGTCAACACTTGGGTACTAAGTGTATACCCTATTTCTGGAGATATCCTTATCATGTCTTCTGCTTAGATTCTATGATTTGGAGGCAAAACCAGTCTGATTCATTGGATCCAGTTGTTGTGCCTTTACCTCGCAAACATCCCAATGATTGGCAAGCTCTAGGGTTTCTTCGAGGGAAGTGGTTTATTGGCAAACCTCCAACAGCTCAATCCACCTGGCACCCCAGCAGCAGCGTTTTCTGCCGTGGCAACAGTCAGGTCGCCTTGCGAATGCTGAAAGAACTCAGGAGCTGCTTGAAAGCTTTTGAGGCCTCAAAGACAGGCTATTGAATTCCTGAAACCTGCTGGTGAGACTGAAGGGGTCTTGAAATCCGGGTTCCCCAAGCATTTATAACACACACACACAAACGTGATGTCACCGTGATGTCGTGATTAACGAATCAAGACATCGCAAAGACAGGAGCTTGGCATCCTCACTGACATCTGAGCCTCTTGCTCTCAAGGAGCCAAAGCTCAGAAATTGAACGTTCAGAACGTGTTGGTTTCTGCAGAAAAAGTGACCTTCGTCGGGTTGACAGCCTGGATGGATACTGTAGATGACTTCAGGTACCATTGAGTAGATTTGAATGGCTGCCCTGTTTGCATGTTTGCTTCCAGCTTTCCAGGACCTTTTTCCCTTGGACGACGCGTTGGAGCGGTTGCAACTGCCAGCCAATCCATTGGATGAGATCATGAAGAAGCTGGGTGGCCCGCGGAAGGCGCCCAGCATTGGATGGTCGTGTTATCCACAGGGTTTGCCCGATCCCTGGGGAGGTAGCTGAGCTCACGGGTCGAAGCCGCCGCTTGGTCTACAACGAGCTGACCAACGAGACCCGCTTCGAGGATCGTGGTGAAGGAGCGAACTTGGAGGACCCGAGTTAAAGACAAAAAACGGAGGATGAACTGGGGATATTTGATATATTGGGATTGATTTGAGTGAGAAACAAGGGGACACAACTGTTTTTCTGGTCCCATTTTGTCCAACCGAATCATGTCGTCCCGATGGAGCCTTTGTCCAACCGGAATTTCGGAATGGATTCTGGGCTGCGCCCCACAGGGAATGATTTCCTGACACCACAATACGAAACTCAATCTCACATGTTGTCGTTTGACGCAACTTTTCAAACTATCCTGCAGCTTGCAGAAGCATATCAGGCTTGTGGAAATAGAACAGAAGGAAAGACTTCCCCCATTGAGGAATATTTAGGATCCCAAATATGGTTGGTTAATGTTGGTTATATCCTAGACCTTTGCTCCAGGAGTTGAGGGCCTTCCAGATGGGTCAGAAGCATGTGGCCATTGTGACGGAGGTTGGCTTGAGATATGCACTGCTCTTGGCACCCGGAGCACCAATTCTTGCAGGCAGCCAGTGCTGGAATCAGTCTACATTGCGACAGGCCTGAAATGTCATGTCATTGATGCAGCAGTGCAGTTGCTGCGAGTGATATCAGATGGTCAGGCGTTTGCCTGAAGCCGCACAAAGGCCGGTTTGTTTTTGCCACAACATCAACTTGCGGTTTTGTGCACTTGGGTAGAAGCCATGGCCCCAGGCCACGCTACATGATCTCCATCGAGATGCCCTGGGAGGCTGCGAGTGCGGCGGCGAGTGATGATGATGATGATGATGATGATGATGATGATGATGTATAATGGTGCTTTAACATGCTTTATGATCATTTCATTTCTATTTTAAAAGTAATTTCGGAGAAGATCTGCTGACGATGAGTATTCCACAACCACATCAGCTTTGTGTCGGCTTTACGAAGCTGAAGTGCTCCGCTGCAACATTCACAAGTTGACCACCAGAGGGTTCACTCGGGGTCCCCATTTCTACGAGGTTGATTTGATGTTCCCCCGATATGTTCCCGCAACTTGACCAAACAAGTATTGTACGCAAAAGTAGAGCTAGAACATGTTTGCAGCGCTGTCAGTTTCTTTTTGGTCCAAATTGTCAATAAGATGTGGTTCCAACCGCAAACCAGACTGAAGCATATCACCATTCTTTTCAAAACTTGCCTTGCCAATTTCCTTCAGAGATGGCTTCCTAACGCCGCCATGGCCGCTGCTTGGCAGCAGCTTCGGTTGCTGCGGCATCGAGACCTGCTCCTGGGGTCGCTGCTACGAGCCTTTGAGCGAGACCAGTTGGAGTGCCGGGTCCTGCAGTCCAAGGCACCTGATGAAAGGTTGATCAATGGGAAGATATTGGGTGATCCACGTGATCAAGGGGTATACTGATGTCAACAGTATAGCCATCAGACTGGCTTCACATAGTTGCCCCTTCAACAAGCGACCTCTCACAATACGTTCTAATGCGCTGGTTTAGATCATCCGATTGGTCCTGGGAGGCCTTTCAGCCCCATTTGAATCGGTGGGCAGAGCTCTTGGTGGCCAAGGGTGGACATGGTGGAAAGGTGGATCCGCACGAGGTTCCACCTGAAGTACTGCAACATGCTGAGAAAAGTTCAGCTGAAGTGAAATGGGTCTTAAGGCGTGGGCCAAGCTGCAGATTGCGAATCAAGTTGGTTTAGTTGTAGCTGCAGTAGCAACTAGTAACTAGCATGCAATTATCTAGGGTACATCGGAATCATCCCTATCATCTTACCTTTCTGACGTTTCTGATGTCTTTTTGACCGGATTCTTCCAACACTCCTCTGCATCCATGAAGCCTCAACTGCCTGCAGGCGCCTGGCAAGTTCCGAGTCTCACCATCGAGGTCCACCCCATTTCCCTTCGGTGCTGCTGCAGCGTGGCCCGCAGTATCCCTTTCAACCCTTTGAGCTCACCTACCTGCGCTCCGTGGTTGGAAGCATTCGGGGCACTGAGCTCAACCAACCCGTGGACCTGCCGGAGGTGTCGGAGGAACAGAGAGCGGAAGCCTTGAAGATGTACAAAGGAGATTGGAATTGTAAAATCATGCAAGTTGCAGCTAGCTTTGAGCGATCGGCAAAGGGATTGTGAAGTTGAAAACATGTGTGCCTTCTCAGAGAACTTCTGTGGCAAAAGCAGTGCTTCACTATAGTTTCAAACATTTTCAAACTTTGGTCATCCTCATGCCTTTGTACTAGCAGGGATTCTAGTTATTTCATGTGATTTCTCGCAGCATCTCGGACATTGGGGATGCATCGGGGATACATCGAGGATGCCCTGCCATTCACATCCTGCCAGGACATGTGCCCCGGGATCTTTGGGCTGAGGGGTGCCTGGATGACGACGACCTCATGGATCATACGAAGCCTCCCAAGTGACCAGTTGCGACCAGCGCCCGGTGTCTGGAAAAAGGAAGCGCTGGTGGGGATGATTCCTCGATAGGCCAGCATGTTCAACGGATTTATTGCTTAGATACGCTTAAAAACAATACCATGTCTTTCCTGAACTTCTAGATTCAATATTTATGGAAGTCAACTAAGTAAAACATCTTTGAACATCTTTGAACCATGTTGAAACATTGTTGGTCAATTTTGATCCATTGCAACCTGTCACAACATGTGGGTTTGGAACTACACCACTTCTGCGCGGGAGGCAGACAAGGCCATCCAGCAACTGGGGCGAGTCCATCGGAGCAATCAGAAGGCGTGGAATCACGGGATTTTATATCTGAAAATGGTGTGTACCCCTAAACAACAATTTAAATGGCAAAGTTGTTGATGATAAACCACTAAATCTTGGAGTACCCTATATTCAGACAAAGCCATATGGGTGTTTCTTAAAGACTGATGATTTTACCCATGAAAATTGTTGATTGACGGGCACTTTAAGCATCAACATGTGAATTTGGGGTTTCCCAACAAATGGACAGATTGATACTTAACCAATAAAAATGGGGGCATAAACCAATAATGGGGATATATTGGAGATACAATGGCATAAAACCAAGAATCTGATGTTTGGGTGTGTCAATGGGGCCAAGTTGTCATCCTAGTTCTTGGTCATTTTTGATAAGGGGAAACCAATGGTTTACTATTGGATAGATTTGGATAGCAATGGAAATGACTTGAGAAGCACTCATAATATGGGTAGGGCTCGAACTTGGGGTGCCAATGGACTCACACATTTGGGCTTTTGTCGCGTCGAATTCATCTTTTTTTGGGTCCAATATCTAATTCGATCATTTGATCCAACTATATTTGATTGGTATACAACATATTTTCATCATCAAATGGGATGATGATCTCCAAAGATGGATTTTCATGGGTGTGGATGGGTAACTGTCCAATGACTGGACGTCCAGCCAGTGATGACAACCTCCTGCGTCACATGTTGAAGGTCCCGCCCCGTTTCGCCTTCGTGGTCACTGACTTGGGTGGTGAGGCAGGAGGAAAGATCGCATGCTACGAGCGATTGCTGGAGCAAGTGGTGCAGGATTTGGGCCATTTGGGCCGTATGACACTGGGGGCATCTATTAATGTGCTTAAAACGAGTTAAAACATGGTAAAACAATAATAAACAATCCCCAAAATCACCATAAATGGGTGGTATAAACGATCAAAAATGGGATGGTTTATTATTGTTTTAACCACATTCATTTGTCGACTTCTGTTGCTGCAGCCATGTGGATCAAAATAACTTCGAACCCAAAGCGGTTTATTGTTGTTGTGTTGTGATGCCCAGTCTGCACAGATGGACTGGAATTGTTTGTGTGATTGCCCTCGTTCTTCGGCCACAACTGCCATTTACATCTGTGCTGACTGCCCCTCCATCCACAGTTGCTCCAATCACTCAGGAGGACCTGGAAAATGGCGCCTATTTGGAGTTTAGAGAGTCCTGGATAACCCGAAAGAGACATAATCAACTGATGTGGCTGCCAAATTCAACAGAAGCTCAGCAGGGCCAGATCAGCGGTATTGGCCCCTTCTCTTCCATTTTGGTAGTGGGGGATTCCTATGCCGATGACGTGGACATGGGTTTCCACTGTTGGCCAACTCACTTGAGCCGTTCGTTACGACTGCCGCTGCTGAATGTCGCGCGTGGCGGCTCCGAGTCCAGTCATGTTCACGCACAACTGGAACGCGCACACAGCTACAGTCGGCAGCAGTTGAATTTCAAACCCCAGGAGGCTCTTCTGATACTACACACAGGTGGAAATGATGCCTTACATTCCTTACTGAAGCCCTGGTTGTTTGCTTTGTTGCTCTCGGATTTGTATTCCTTGAGAAACTCAGATGTTAGTCAAGACAAGCAAGAAACCCTTGAACTTGCATTTGCAACAAGGGTGTCACAGAGTATTCTGACAGAGCTAGATCTGATGCTTGGGACTGCTGCTTCTCTGGGCCATCGGAACGTGCTAATTAGCACTGTGCCCATTGTGCCATCCTTACCCTTGGCCCGGCTCTTAGTTCATCTTCTGGTACCAGGTTCCAATGCAACTTTCGTGACTCAAACTTTGAGGAGCATTGGTGGTAGCATCAATAAACAGCTCCAGACCAAGTGCATCAAGTTGGCCGAAAAGCACGGGCTTCATGGTTGGATCTTCGAAGAGGGCAAGTCACTGGATCGTTTGGCGCAGCAGTCTGATGCATCCAGCTTGGGTCCCCTTGCAGCCATGAAATTGGCTCTCAGTCGAGTCTATCGAACCATCCTGGATCTGACTGGCAGTCGTGACGCCAGTCGCCCTTTTCATCACTTCTGGCATGATGGTCATCATCCGGCCGCGGCAGCGCATCAACAGCTGGGAGCAGAAGTGATCGACCTGCTGAAGACTGCTCCGCAAAAGTGACGCTATCTTTCTCGGCCCAGAGTTGATGTTCGTCCCACAAATTTCCCCTCGGGTCATCATTTTTTACAAAACTCACCGGGTCCAGTGGATCAAAATATATACAGATCTTGTACCTTTTTTCCAGAGGGAAAATTGATGTTTTTTTATGTTTTTTTGGACTGTTCGACCAGTTCCCAGCAGCTGTGGATTAAGCGCCATCCGACAGGTCCGCTTCGTGTCCACTGTGGCTCGGCGATTGCGGATCCTGGGAGCTTGGACCTCGGCCACGGGATGCGCAGGCAGTGGAGCGTCCCAACCGAAATTATCAGGACGAAGGTAGATATCAAGATATCTATAGATATTGATATATCATGATATATCTATAGATATTGATATATCTATAGATATCAGGATATTGAAGTTAGATATCTCCTATCTTCAAATTTCAAACTCATCAGATCTCATCAGATCTCAGCCTGTAAGGAACTCACCAGGGAGGATTTCTTCCATCTGAGGCGATGATGCGCGGAGACAGGAACTCTGCGCATGGCGCGGTGCAAAGCCTGGCCAATTTCGACATCCAAAATCGCCGGGATGCCGTGATGCAACCGGAAATGTTTGGTTCCAAAGCCAGCAATGACAAAAAAACATTATGGAATTATATGGAATTTATGGACCAAACATTGATACTATGTAAATCTATGTAACATGTAATATGAGACATATATATATATATATATCATAGATGATCTACAATGTATATCTACAGCATATCTCAACATTGGCAATCCGGCCAATCCCGGCATCGAGGTTATGGCCGACAGTCCTTGGCACGGCTCTTTGAGCTGCTTCGCACGGGGCAGGAACCTGAGGTCCTGGGATGCGGGGCGACGCGGGGCGACGCGGGGCGACGCGGGGCGACGCGGGGGAAATGGGCCCCAAAAATCCAGTGGTTTCTCTCGGTTTCTCGGTTTCTCATCATTTTCTTGGTTTTTGTTTATATTCAGAATAAATTCAAATGCCATACATTCGAGGTATACCCCCATTTTCGGGCACACTCACATGGTGGTTTGGTTTTGTGTCGTTTTCTTGGTATGGGACATGGCAAAAATAATGACGGTGTTTGGAGTTGGTGAGTTTACAACAGGAATTTAAGGCTGGGCCATGCGGGCGCCTTGGGCAGCTCCGGCACTTTCAACATAACCAGGTTGGTAGGTCTGCCTTGGACGCCTCCTTGACATTCCGCCAGGTGTCTTTCTCCTTTCTTCAATTCAGCCAGCGAAAAACCAAGGGCAACCGCTGGAAAAGTCATAAACTCAGCCTTAGAACCCATTGACCTTTGTTGATGTGCTAATCTAGCCCGGCATATAGAGAATTTTCCAAGTCAACAACGGGCATATCGCATTGCCATGTTGGTTTACAGGCTATCTGGGACACCCCAATGATCTGAATTTACGACTGAGGCTGGGCGGAATTCAAAAAGTCTGCACTCCAGGCGAGGAGGGATGATGAGGGATGGGTGAAACTCAGCTGGTTTTGGCTCGAAATTCTTGACGCTCATTTGTGATGGGTAATAGATACAATACCCTCCCAACATGGATGGTTAATAGTATGGTTTAATACAGTATGCTTTCATGTGGTTTAATACTAGAAAATGATCGCCGTCCTCAGCGAAATTGAGGCCTTGGATCTCATCGGCTTGCGACCGGACACGGAAGACAAGTACGAGGATGATCAAAGGATGGAGACAACCTAAGACAGTCCAGTGGTGAGAACCAGAGATACCTATAGATACCTGGTAGACAAGATTGAGATGGTTCAGTCTTTGGTTTTCGTCCTTTTAAAAAGGTTCTTTGTACGTCCAATAGTGGTTCTCCTCACCCTTCTCAGGTAGATCTGACCTGGTTAAAAAAAGTGACATCTCCAGCTGCTAGGAGTCCCTGGCCGAGTCCAAAAACCTCAATGTGTTTCTCAACAGGTCCTGCTCTCAGTGCCACACCCTGGGTAATTTCCAAACTGAGAGAGAGAGAGAGAGAGAGAGAGAGCGACGGCGCCCTTAAGGTTGCTGATGCTGGAGCCAGGCATTCAAAATGCACTTTTTGATGCCGTAGCCGAGTTATACGTCCACCTGGTAGGTTCCATGGCCGGGCAATTTGCTTGCAGTGTTGTTTTTTGGTGCAACTCAGATTGATATTGCAATATTGCACAAACTAGCACATCGATTTTTTGAAATGTTGAATGTATGACATTCAAGTGGCATAAGTTGGTTCAGTTGCATACAGGCCCTTTCCATTTTTGGGCTATGCATTGCTGGATCACTGGCCACCCATGAACAGCACGGCTGTGATTCAAGTCCTGAGACCTGGACCGAGCCTCCGGAGCCTATGATGGGGGACCGGAAGTTTTGGACAAGAGGCGACTGCGGTCGATTTGGTGGCCATTTTGAGGGTATGGTTTACCCAGTTTACCCACTGTTTCGCACAGCCGGATATTGCCATCTGATTTTAGGAGGAAACAGACATGTTTTGATTTCCCCTGAGGCGAGGCACCAAAGCTGAAGCCACTTGCTTAGCACTGATGAGTTTGAAGAGCAGTTGCTATGTTTCGCTTGGACAGCTACGGATAGGAAGTGAGAGTCCGTTCTTGTAATCAAAGATCATGCCATCTAGCAAAGCCGATTCTTGAATGACGCATGTACTAGCGAGTTATGCAGCTTGCAACAACGCACTGAGGTTCGTTTGGTTCGTCGCGAGGCATGCTGCACTCCAGTAGTTTCCATGTCGAGTCAAACAGCTTCGTTTCAATTTGCGCAGGTCCTCTTTGAGGATCCAATCACAGGAGCAGAAACTGTGTCTTGGTCGCAATTCTGTCAGCGGATGAAAACATATAAAAACAGTGGCAGATTATGATTGGTTTGGGTACCACCAGGTTGGCTGTTTCTCAAGCGGCCCGGCATCCCATGGCACGACAGGCCCATGCGGAGTTACGGCTGGACCGTGGCATGAGCTGGGAGAGGGCGAAGGAGGCGCGGGAAACGCGGGCAGCAGGGGGTCTCTATAATTTGGCCCCGCCAAAATCCGCAAAACTCGGAGATACTGCTGAATTTTGAAGGATGTCCAAGTTTCGGACCTGATGATCTGAGGGTGGAAGTGGTGGAATGTGACCACAATGTGGTGCTGAGTGTGTGGCTTCACTGCTTTGGAAGGCATCAAATTTCTGACCTGTTGCATCCTCAAATATGTCCCAACCATATTAGATTTGATAGACATCAAACACGGGCAAAAAACACCTGCATGTTGCGGAGGTGCTGGAGAGCAAAGGAAAGGGCAGAGAGATCGAGGGCTTCTACTGGTGCTCACACTCAGAGTCCCTGCGGTTAACACCCAGATGGGATGATACGGGGTGGATTGCTGAGACAAATTCATTCCGGGTCTACCTGACCAGCCTTCTGAACTTTGGCCAACCTGCGAAAAGGTGTCTGTTTGTGCATGCACGGAAGTGCAGTAGCAGCAGCTTATAAATTCTGACTAGTTTCTTTTCCGTGAGATTGTTTAATTTAGATTGGTCGTGCCCAAAATAGATTATGATAGGGACTAAATTACTGCCTATGATTAAATCTATTTAAATCTACATCATGATATCATAAAGGGATTACCAACCAACTTATTGTGGGAACCCATGGCATTCGCCGTCCCTAGATTGGTCTCGATCTCAGAGGTGCAGCAACGGCCCCAATCCAGTGGTCCTGGCCGTGCCCCGGCCTCGCTTCCGTGGCGTCCGCGCCGGGGCGGAGTCGGACGACGACAGCGATGCGGATTTGGACCTTCACTGGCCACAGGGACCACCAGCAGAGCATGATGCAGATCAGCAGGTCAGGGTGTTGATTCGTTGATTGTGTTGATGTTGATAGGGCAGTGATGGACTCCTGAAAATTTGTTGAAGCAGCAACTTCAAAATCTCGCATTGCCATGATCAGACAAATTCTCAGTTGTTTCAGATTCCTGTGGATTTTGTTGTCCTTTGGTCACCCTTAGCACTGTTGGCCAAGGGCCACTGGTTGCTGGTAATCTTCTGCAGGTCTCAAGTGCGACACTCCGCAGAGGCGACTTCTTCCTGAAGACTGGCAATTCGGAGTTGAGAACTGTGGAGTCTAGGCGAGGAAGGACAGTTTGTGAATGTACGAAAATATCCAGGCTATATTATATATATATATATATATACACACACACTTATATATATTATATATGATATATGATCTATAAGTATATATTGTGTGTATATATATATATATATAAATATATTGTTACATAGTCAATCGGTTCATAGTCAATGATCCAGTCCAAAGCCATCCAACAATCCAGCCACAGGTGGCGTGAGTTGCATGGAGCATCAGCCAGACACGCAGGACGATGGCAGGAGGAGCACGTGCTGACGGGCTCCATTTTGAGCACCTGGGCAGTGCTGGGGACGGCCATTCAAGCGGAGCGGACCACCAGGTGGGCTGCGGATTTGGGATCAAACAGAAGTCCATAGAAATCCTGTTGAGAAAACCACTGAATCTGAGTAGTTTTTGTTCGGTGGTTCATGATATTCATGATATTCATGATATTCATGATCTTGGTTTTTCAGCTGGGTTTGGTCATTGTTCGGTTCGAAGTTTGGGATGCGCTCCAGTATCTCCAGTGCTAGCGCTGCTAGGCTGAAGGTTCAGAAGATCCCATTGGTCAGAGCCAAGTTGGCTGATGGTGGCGCGATCGTTGGCGTAAAGGTGCACCATGATCGCTTGCAGGAGGTGAAATACGTCCTGTCTGCCCTGCACGAAGAGAGAAGCAGCAAAGGAAATAAGGCTTCTGACAGAATGGGTGTGGTTGGATGTGGTTGGGTGGGTGGGACCAACACGATTGTCTGACTGTATTCAAAGCACCGACTGAAGTCCAGGGTAGAAATGTTTCAATCCGCCCAAAGGAGGCCAACGAGCTGGACGTGCGAAAGCTGAGTGCTCAACTGGAAGCGTTTTTACGCACGCAGCCGAATCAAAGCGCTCAGTGGTCCGGTTGGGCAGGTGCTCATCAAGCTCTCATGGCAGAGGGTCTGTTAAGTGAAGGAGCTTCGGGGATGCTTTTGGCACAAGAAGCGTTTGAGGACTTGGATCGGAATGGCAAGATTGATGTCCAGGAAAACCAGGTGCAGCTGAGAGATAAGCCCAAAGGCTGTGGCTGGTACATCCCTCCCAAAAAACCCAAGGCTGGTCGTGGTCGGGGACGAGGTCGGCGCGGTCGTGCGTGAAGCTGGGGATGCGGCAAGCGGCGCTGAGGTCGTAGGATAGTGGGTGCTTTTGGTAGAACCGGGACTCGGTGAATCTCAAGTAGTTGACAGTGATACCCTCTAGTAACTAGTAACCACTCCCACCTTTTAATAGGAAATTCATCAAGGGGGGATTTCTCCATCGAAAGGTTTCGATTGCCATAAAGTAAGAAGTTTGTAGGATCCTGGCAAATCATGCAGTCTGAAAGCACCTTCCTCTGCAGTGCAATTGCACTTCAATTCGTGCACGAGGGCTGCTCATGGCTGCTTCCTGTTCTGGACAATTTTCAGTGACTCAAACGTGCCATCAGATCAGATGCAAAGTCGTTTGCAAATGTTTTTGTCAAGACCGAAGAGCAAACCTCACCACCAGGTTTTCTGGGTGCGAGAGAGAGAAGCAAATTGCAGCCGCAAAAAGGAGTATTCCGGACAGGATGTGAAGTTTGATAAATATGCATTGTGGTCGAACAACTGCATTCTCAGATAGGTGCCAGCACATCCATTTTTCGATATTGCTTGAAGTCAAGATTTCGACAATGCAAATTCATATTTGGGCTGCTTGCAGAAGCCCTGAACCTTTCTAGCAGTGGACGTTTTGTTGGAATTGCAACCATCACAGGCTCCTGGCAACCAGTTGGAACTCAAATTGCTTGGTGTTCTGCAACAGGGTACCTCAAATTCATTGCCGTTGCAAGCTGTTCAGTTTCTCAAATAGTTGTGGCCAAGACGACAGCAGGACAAAAAGATTTGTGTCACCATTTTGTCACTGTGTTCCTTTCCAAATGGTCCAGATATGTCCAGATGATTTGAATGCCGTGCCCAACCACGTAAACTTTCCAAAGCCCGAAACATCCGAAGCAACGAAGCAAAGTCCTGTACAACTTGAAGCCCTTGACAGCACCGAATGGGTGATGAATCTCGGGTTGAAAAGCGACCCAGGGAGGTCGATGGCAGTGATGGGGAAGAGCTGAAGAGGACCAAAACACACGAGGAAGAGTTTGATGAGCTGTTTCTTGGCTCTTTAGGGCTATTGATGGTATTGCAAATTGCTGCATTGCTTGCTGTAGATGGTGATAAGTTGGGATTCCAATTGAGTAAGCATCTTGGACCCCTGACTATTTTGGTCCTACCTTTCAATCCCCACATCTGAGAGAAAGGATTGCTGAAGAGTGGCCGAGAGACCGCCGATGTCACTGATGTGAGTGTATACCCATCATTCTGACCTTTTTGAGCAATTTCATTTCCACACAAACTCCCATCATTTTGCACCCGATCCACCGTTGAAGTGGTGGGTGCCATCGCCCACATCCCTTAGCTTGCCAACGGAAAGGGTTCCCCAAGCAGCTTTTAAGGTTTGAAGATGGATATTTTGATGAACCAGTTGAGACTCCAGAGGAAAGCGCCCGGAAAGAATTCGTCTCCGGCTTGTCTGAGAATGGCTTCCGAGTGACTGAGGAGGAGTTGTTGGACCTTCTGAGTGCCCTGAAGGACAAGGTTCCCAGCTGGGGTGTTGCGGTGGAACGACGTTGCCTGGGTTTGTTCCTGGGGTGCATCGCTAGATCTACCAGGTCCTGTCGCATAGCGTTTGTGGCCCAAGACGGTCTGAAGCTCATTGGCCAAGTGCTAAAGGAAGCAGTGGAGCGCTTGGAAGCCAATGAGAATCGAGAAGAAGCGGGAATGTTGGTATTAGCATGTCTGGCATGTTTGAAAGCCTTGCCACTTGGAAGGGCCTCTTTATGGGAGCACCGACAATCGATCGGTGGCTTGGCTTCCAGAAGTTTGCATTTCTATCCAGGCTAAGCACCTTCAAAGATTTGTTAATGAAGGCCTGAAACTTCCTGCAAATCTCAAGTAGACCAGTGCAGCAAACCACGGAAAGCATTCAATTTTTTAAAGATATTCCGGGTAGCAAACTGCCACCGTTCCCCTGCCAAATTAAGTAGATACAAAAGATATACAAAGATACGGTCAGAAAAGTCCCAATACCAGCTTGATGAATGTTACACAAACACTTTTCTATGAGTTTCTCAAACTAGAGAAGGAATCCAGATCCAAAAGACACCAACAAAACATGACCATACATTACTCAAGCATCAGCGTGAACCCAGTGAGTTTCGGATAAGATTTGCACTTGTTTACTTTATCACATGCGACGCCAGCTGCCCTTTCCTTGTGTAGGCTCCGCCGGTAAGGACAGGAAAAGTGTGCAGGATTGTTTGATATTGTGTATTGTGTTTGCGCGCGCAGATGCAACACACCATTGCAATAGCGACTTATATGAGAGCTCGCATGCCATGCCACCACCGCCAAGACACCCACCACCAATATGGTCTCAACGTTGGCCCAACATATCCCCACATGACTCAACATCTGCCCAACATGGGCCAAGATGAGGCCGACAGAGGCAAGACTGCACCCACATGTTCTGCCAATCACCCCCCGCCATCCCCCCCTAGGGCAAAGCTACATCAACTTCCTGCGCTGTTCCAGCGCTTTCCGTCATCCTTTCTATTTGGACCGTGTGAAAAGCAATGTTTTCTCTTCCAGTTCCTTGCAGAGCAGCATCTCAAGACAAGCCACTGGCAATTCAAAACTTGACCAATTGGACAAACCTTCCAATCATCATTGCTTGAACATGTACATGGACATGACATGAATCATCACCCCAGTGTCACCTGAGTACCCTTTTCCCCTGTGGATAGGTAAAACCTATGAATTGTGCAATGAACAGCCATAAACACCAGCTACTGGCTACATTTTTCGCTGTGAACACAAGGGCTTTCACATGTTTTTGAACAAATTTCATTCAGTTTTGCATCATTTTCCATCCATTTTTGACATATTTTGACATAGTTTTTGACATATTTCCCCCAGGTAAACCCTTCGACGGCTTGCACAAATGGTGCGCGAGTCAAAAGTCGGCGCTGGCCGCCGAGCTTCGAGCGCCCACGCTGGAGCTCTGTGCCCGCTGGCGCCGGCAACCGAAACCCGCCGCACAGGAGCAGAGCCCGGAGGACAAGGCCATGCGCCGACGCGTGGTGGACCTCATTTCACAGGGCTTGTCAGGTGGGGGAGTTTAGTTTGAGTTGCAAGAATTTGTAACTGTCTACACATTTTTGGATAGGAAAAGAATAGAGTAGATCCAACTTGCCTCATTTTCGGGCAGGGCAAACGAAGCTGCAGTTCACCGTGCTACATTTCTTTTAAGAATTTGGGGACTGGGAAATTGGGGAAATGACTAAAGTTGGATTCAAAATGCCCAGGTTTGGGCCACTCAGAGCTGCAAAATGATGTGACGATGTTGGGTTTCTTGCTTTAACCAGGCTGAAGAGATCTTGAAAGGTCACAGGGTTCGAAATGCCTAGGTCTTGGCGCTCCCTCACCCACCTCCCCACAGAAGTCTCCCGTGGGGCCGCTGCCATCGCCTGCGCAACTGCCGAATAATCTGGTGGCCGCTGAGGTGGGCAACCAAAATCCACAGATTGTAACCACCTCAAAAGGGGTACGAGGATTGACCCTCAAGTTATGAAGTGACCAATTCTATTGATGTTTGGGGATATTGATCTATTTAGACCCATTTGATGATTGGAATCCTGGTTGATCCCTCTTTTTTTTTTTTTAAAGTCCTCAGCCAAGGTGGAAAACCTGCTTTGGGGCCGCTATGGCCGTGCCAAGGCACACGAATATCGTCACCATGCGCGGATGCTGCGGACCAACCTGTCCAATGCCGGGAATGCGGAGCTGCGTGCGCGAGTTCTCTCTGGGGAGCTCAAACCCGAGGTGCTGAAATTGACCCAAGAAGTTGAATCTGCTTGGGATTTTCATAGTTGATACATGTTGAATCAGGTTGATACTTATTCTGGCTATAAAGTGGGAAGTTGCGATTGTAGGTCAAAAAAATGAAGCAACAAACCATGAAGCACAGACTTTCTGTAAAGGGTTTGATCCCAATACAGTTGTTTCAGTGGTCTCTTGCTGCCTGCGGAAGTGTTGATGAAACAAATCCGAGTGGTTGGTTCCCAATTTCGCAAGCTCGGCGGAGTTGTTCCATTGTGAGTCTCTCAGGAGCTCGTTTCGATGGATTCCAACGCCTTGGCTCCGGAAGACATGCGGAAGCGGCGCCAGGAAGCTCAAGAAAAGGTGCCAAGGGTCCAGGGCAGTGAAATCTTGTTCGGATGCCGCTATGAATTGAAATTCATGTTGCTATGTGTCAGACTTGGAACCCCAGATCCATCCACTTTCCACCGTAGCAAGTTGTTGAAATTATTGATGTTGTAAACCAGACCAATTGTGAAGGGGCTAGACATTGGCCACCTATGGCCACCTATGGCAGCCACTTTGTTCACAGCTGTGCAGGCCATGAAGGAATCGATCGTAGAGGAGTTGGTCCCTCTGCGCGGGGATGGAGTGTCGGACAACGACCACTTCTTTGACCGGGGAGCTGACCAAAACACTGCCCCTGCGGTGTGGGTGAGCCCTTCCAAAGAAAAGAACCGGGAAGAGAAGGAGAAGAAGGACGGGAGGTTTAGGTAGAATCATGGAAACAATTGGTCGCTTCTTGAGCTTGAATTTCTATTTTTGAAGCCAGGAGTTCGGGAACTTTTGGTATTTTTGTTGAATAGAATGTATATATGAAAAGAATTGAAATGATATCAGATCAAATCCAGACAGGAAGGCTTGGAGTCATCACAGGTGCCAGGCTCAGGACCCTCCGAATTCATCCCCTAAGGAGCAGGAGGCGGCCGCACTGCCCATGCTCCCACCCCCCACTCCCTTCACCATGACCGTCCCGGCGCCCGCTCCCGTGGATGTGAGCACTATCGAGATCATGCCGACCCCGGGACCGGATGACGATGACGAAGACGAGTTGAGCGTCCTCCGTTTCTTATCAGCAGCGCCATAAGCCTGCGCCCAGAGACTCTGAGTTAAAAGAGGTCGCCTTGAAAAAAAGGGTGTGTGTGGAGCTACGATCAGCTGCGAAGATTTTTAGTCAACAAGTGAGTTGGCCGTGGGCCTCAATTTCAGGATGAAGGGAATTGGACATGGTTGCATCATTTTGAGGATGGGCTGGCCCTGCATGGAATGCAGCTTTTCGATACTCAAGGCATCTCAAGGCCATTCTCCATCCAAGGAAAGGTGACAGCTTGACATACCTTGAGACCTCAAGAAAGTTTGGACATAGTCGACCAGAAAGTCGGGCAAAACTAATCATCTTCCGCATTTCAGTGTTTTCAGTGTAAGCATGATGCTTCATGTCCATGTTATTGTGTGAAGGTTCGAACTCCCCAAAGCCAAGCAAAATCATTGGGATGCACCCCAACTTTGCTTAGACCTCAGTATGGACGTGAGCCTTCCCTTGCCCTGGCGATGTCTTCCCCACGTTGGGGCGGTTGGGGTCTGCCCAAGCCGTCCGCGCACCAGCCGTTGGGCATACAGCGGGGACTGGCAGCGGCAGGCCACCACCGTGAGCGGCACATTGGCGGCGCTGCTGCAGAGCCTGCGACGTGCCACGTTGGGCGAGCGGCAACGGCGGCTGCGCAGCGCCACCTTGGTGCAGCTGCGGATCATCTCCACCGGGCTGCGGCTGAGGATGTCCGACTCCAGACCTGTCCTGGTGCAGAGAATTGAGGAGAAACGAAAGAGGGGGAAGTTGTAACATCTGACATCATCTGACATCATCTGACATGGAGACAATCTTGAGACAATCTTGAAACTTGAAACCAAAGGCAATCTAGTCTTGAGAACGACCCCAGTGTAGGATGCCTTGGCAGAAGATGATCGGAGGGCACAGCAACCGCTGGGGCACGCGATCCTCAACCGACCATTTCCTGAGAAAAAGAGCCGGAAGTTCCAGAGGATGATCGCTGAGAGGCTCAAGGCTGTAGAGCTGAAAAGCCACCCCGGCTAGCTTGGAACATCTTGGAACTGTTCAAAGACAAGGGCCCAAGTTTTCCCACAAGGACCCTTTTTTTTTGGGACCAAGTTGTGGATTTTTGGGATCAATTTATTTTGATCCAGATTTTTTTTTGGATACCGTGTTACATTCAAACGGCATGATTTTGCCAGGCTTTTGTCGTTTGCTGCGTCTCAGCACAGCCGGCCGGAAGGTGTGGATCGCGGTTTAGATTAGGTCCAGTATCGATTTTTGCTGTGACATTTGTCAAACTTATTCTGGGAATGGGTCAAAATTATCACCACCCCAAAATGGACGGAGATATGCAATGCACCAATTGACCAATTTTATCGTTTCAAACAGGACTACCCAAAACAAACTAAACATCTAGCCTTAAAGAATTTGCACACAGCTTCTGAGAAAAAGGGTAGTATATTTTTCCGGATTCCTAACCACAGATTAACCTATTCATCCAATATATATATAACATATTCATCCAACATATTCATCCATATTCATCCATATTCATCCATATTCATCCATATTCATCTAACATATTCTAAAATCAGACCTCAGCCTTGACTGCAGGCGCACCTGGCGAGTGAGATCACCAGCGAGTTGTTGGAGCGGCATCATCTTCCAGGTGGAATTTCTATGTGGGTACAGTACTGGGCAGATGGTCCAGTATTATATTGTTAGTATGTATGTTTATATATTTATATATGTATACAATTATTATGAATAAATAAATTAAACACACACACACATATGCATTTCAAGTACGATGGGGAGCCTGCTTGCAACTTCTGCTCAAGTAAATGGTGGTTTGGCTTGATAACTTTTGGGGTTGGGTATCTTTGGCTTCCGAGATCTCACGCCTCACTGCCTGTCCAGTCCATTGTTCTGGCTCGTGCATCCCTTGGCTTTTCACTGGCCTTCTTCTTGGATTTTTGGTTGCTCTTTGCATCTTTGGACTTTTCCTTCTGTGGTGGTCTTTGGACTTGGATTTCAGACCATCACAGCGCACTACCCGTCCTGCAAGGGTTCCTGTGAGACCACGCCTGGCGAGGTACTTGGATGAGTGAGTGCCCACTGACAGCCAAAGAAATCCGTGAAATCATTACGAGACTGGAAGCACTTGAGAAGTGGGTTTCAGACAGAGAGCCTTCTAGCTCTGCGAGCCAAGAGAAAGGAAAGGGTTTTAGAAAGGGTGGTGTGGCCGATCGTGGACGGGCTGCTTCACAATCAATCCCTGTCTCTCCCTTTCCTGCCATTCCTCCGATTGCAGCTGGGTGGCGCCTTGTGAAAGAAGCTGGACAGTCCTTTCGCTCAGTGTACGGACCAGTTCCCTATCGTGGCCTTGAAGACGGCCCTGGCCCTTTGCCAGATTGGGTTCGGGATCAGAGTGACTTTGTTAGCCAAGATTCCAGAGCTGCTGAGAAGCGCATTTCCTTGGCCTTCTCTGCTGGATTTTGGGCCAGGATTGCGATCGAGACCAATACAGACAATCTGCATCCCTTGGTGATTTCGGAGCCTGCCACACACATCGTGGTACTCAGGGCTTCTGGTCTTGGAGGGTACGTTAGATTCAGCAGTTGGGGAGATTTTGAGGCTTTCCGTGAGAAGGTTCCTGAGACTGAGCTGGTTGCCCACGGCTTTGCGACAGAGACTGAATTGAGTATCTTTTGCTTCAGCGCACGCATTGCAGTGCCAGCGCTGTTCACCAGATGCTGAAAAAGGATAGAATAAAACCAGCCTCCAAAGGTGACCCGAGCTTGCTTGTTTTGTCACTGCCCTCTACGGTCGCCACTTTGGAGGAGGAGCTGGATGTTTATGCCTTGCCACTTGAATTCAGAAAGGACGGAATGTTGATCGTTGTTCCTTCTCAGGTCATCAGTCCGAGTGTTTTGCAAGAAGGATTGACAGGTGCCGAAGATGCACTTTTTGGTCCTAGTTCATCGTTTCAAGCTGCATTGATGGAGGAGGCAGATGGCCTTTCTCTGGTTGAATTAGGTGTTTCAGCTGAGGTTGTAGTGGTAGACGTTACTGACGACATTTTGGATCTATGCCGTGAGTATGACCCTGTGACAGACTCTACAGCAGCGATTCATGGATTCTCTTTTGATTTTCCTGCTGGTCTTCCAGACTGCAATGTGCTTCTAGGTCAGGTGAAAGAGTGGATTGCCTCCCGTCATGAGGATCGCGTGGGTTTTTACTCAGCTCAAGAAGACCTGGTGGACCCTGCCACTCCGAAACCTGCCCCAGGTGCGCCAGCCAAAAAGGCGCCTGCAAAGCAGCGTGTGACCAACTCAATGATAGCAGAGCAGCTTTCAAGCTTGTCAGCGCAGATGCTACTTCTCTCTCAAAGGCAAGACAAATTGGAGAAATCAAAAAGCGGTTTTGCAGAAGATGTTGGAGGTCGGGCACATGGCCATGCTTTTACGGCTGCCCAGAAGCTGCCTTCGGTTTCAGCAGCCCTGCCGAATCCGAGTGGGATCTCCCAGACAATGGCGGCAAAGGCGATGGGACTTGTAGGCCCGCCGCCGAAGACTGCGAAGAATGTTTTGCCAGCTCCAGAAATGGACCTTGCTGCCATGGACGAGCCGCTGGATATACTCCAGGCCAGACCAGAAGAAGTGGGAGGAATCGCCACTGCGCTTGCACAGCAGAGCACAGCAATCACTGCGTTGGTCGCGCATTTGGCGTCCCAGGCACCAGATGCTCTTGGCGACCTGGCCTCACTAGGCCCTTCGTCGAGTACTACAAAAGGAGTTCAA
>Ga0126342_10001465_pt1 | contig 33312 bp, 22 predicted proteins | sample Cyp1metagenome_FD_92528 | JGI IMG/M metagenome (GOLD analysis project Ga0126342, IMG submission 92528) | Coral microbial communities from Lord Howe Island, Old Settlement Bay, Australia - Cyphastrea 1 metagenome | ecosystem: Host-associated > Invertebrates > Cnidaria > Coral ...
ACTATTAACCACTATTAACCACTATTAACCACTATTAACCACTATTAACCACTATTAACCACTATTAACCACTATTAACCACTATTAACCACTATTAACCACTATTAACCACTATTAACCACTCTCTCTCTCTCTATATATATATTTATATATATATATATGGTTGTATATCTCTCCATCTCCAAAGCCATCGCCAGCCATCGCCAGCCACCCATCTCCTGCAGCTCCGCCAGGTCCACGGTGCCGTCGTCGCCGGCGGCCGACTCGAAGACCGCCACGTACCTGGCACCGTTGAAGACGTTGAAGACGTTGAAAACGTTAAGGGGGAACGTTAAACGACAGGAACTTTCAAGGATCGAATTTGGATTTTGTTGAGTAATTTCGAATTTTCCAAGGATCAGGCATTTCAAAGGACTTTTTTTGGTGATGACACTTTAATGGTGATTAACAGCATTTCGACTTTTGTTTGGGGTTCAGTGGGGTTCTCCCGAATCAACCCAGTCGTCATGGATGACCATGACTTAGTATTGAAATCTATGGTGACTTGCAAAGTGGGGCCCCCTAGATAGCTAAGTTGGTGAACATAACTCCAATAACTATGGTTTATGGTACTTATAACTATAGTTTATGGGGTTTATAAACCAACTTATCACTGGGGGGGCCACATTGTGGGGATCCACCATTTTAGGAAAACCCAAGTTTATAGTTATAATATGGATACATAGATGGGCCATGATGGGCCATGGGATGCTTGTTAACTGCTTAGTATGTGGGATAATCACTGGGTATCTAATGGTTTACAATTCACTTACTCATTAATTACCTAATCCCATGACCATTTCATTGTTGTGCGAATTTGCTACCCTATCGGTACGTGTTTTTTGGCAGGCCTTAGCCAATTACCAGAACCAGAATTATATGGTATAATTATATAGCTACATACATGTTTGACAGCTATAGGAGATACTTCAAACTCAACCAACTATAGATGCAAGTTGATCAAACTAATCTTTATCTCGCAAGCAATAAATGATATAAATGTCCCATCCCCTATTTGAACACCCCGTAAAAAGATGAATTTGGGGCACTGATGTTCACCTGTTGTTGGTTGGGCCTCCAGAGTGCGGTAAGCTACGAAAACCATTATAACGTAGGAAATCTTAGGAATGGAAACCAGTTACCACATGAAGAACTATAAGATTTCAAATCATTCTTGGAATACACGTTGAACAATGAAATTGTTACCGTAAAACTTAGGAACCCAAGAACAAGATGGTGATTTTTTTTTTTCTAAAGGAATTAAGCAACATATGCAGTTCCCCACCTCTTCGATTTTGATCCATGCCCATACAGGATTGAACCATCTGAGATGATGTTTCAAGCACCGACTTCCGATTTGATCAATGTATTTGGGAATTTGTCATGCTTTCATGATGAGTTTTAAGTGTGGTTCAAGACAACCCCCAAAACACCATTTTGTTTTCAGGAAGGCTAGGATCCATTTTGGTATTGCCACCAGAAGCCACCATCAACCATATTGGTCTCTGTTCAGTGCATATACATGCATATACAATGGTCCTAGAAACATGTATTGTGCATATACATGTCGAAACATCATGTATGCATAAACAAAGATACTATCGATTCCCGAATCAAAGCAAACTATATAAGAAACAAATCAGAAACAAACACAAAATGATGTATGAACAACAAAAAACACCTTTCACCAGTCAGTCGTCCCATTTTTCTGCCAAAACGCTGAGCAAAGAGGATGGGGTCCAAGTAGGCCCGAGCGATGCGGGAGCTCTTTACCTACGACAAAAACGGTTGCACGCCCAGCTCGCACGCCCCCGACCCTTGGTGGTCAAGAAACTCAGGGGCCCATGCAGTTACAGCCCTGAAGAGTTACCCTCTAGTAAAAACAGCCACATTGCTATTGAACATGGCCATTGAAATAGTGGATTTACCCATTAAAAATAGTGGATCTTTCCATAGCTATGTAAACGTTTACCAGATGGTATAGCTATGGGATTTTAAGTCCTGCAACTAAGGTTATACATTTCAATGAATGAGGTTATAAGAAAGTTATTATCAGTCTTGAGGGTTACAACTGTGGTAAGTTGGGAGTTAACAAATGCCCTCCAGTCATTTCACGTAGCTATAGAAAATGTATGAACACAACCATTTATGGATGATTTATCTATAACAAATTGTGATTTTCCATTGCCCCCCGAAAAGTTTGATCCAATAGGGACTGAGCAATAAATTATCAAGGTTGAACCACCAAAATCACCATGTTCCAAAATAAACATATATTTCACGATATGTTAAAAGATTCATCCTTTTTATCACCACACAGCTACAGTCCTTAACAAATATTTTAAAAACACGCTATAAGTGGTTTATTTCATGATATTTGTTCACCTTGTTTATAAGAAATATATCATCCCATAGCCATAACTGTTAGTTGGGCCATAACTGTGGTTATAAGTTGGTTTATAAACCCAATGAACTATACTTATTTAGGTATCATAAACATATTTTTCGCAGTTAGAATGCCATGGCCATGGCATATCATGGCCATCACTGTATATCCCAGTTTGTGTTGCATTTCTGTCACTCAATGGATTGGTTTAAGGGAACATCTTAAAAGGGAACATCTTAACCGGAAACCACCGATTTTCCCATTTTTTCTATAGGCTTTGTATTTGTTTTTTCCTTAAACCAATCCATTGAGTCTCAGATTCACCGTGTTCCCCCTATGGGATGATCATCCCCCCAGGTTTTTCGGAGCGGCGGCTCTTTGCCTTGGTCTTGTTCTGGATCTCCGAAAGCTTCTGGGCCTGATCCCAGGCAGAGTAACGCTATGCAGCGATACTGTCGTGAAATGTATATATGTAATATATGTACAATATATATGTAACTGTACATTTCTCTACAGTGTATATATATATATACATATGTGTATATGATTATATAATATCATATATGTATAAATAAAATGTATAATTATATATTATATGTAAAAGTTATGCAATGTTTTAATATGTCACTGAGCTGAAATAAAGCTATTTGGCGACGATGGACCTGACAACCATCATTCCTGTGTAGTCACAGTGAGGCTGTTGTAATTTCTCCGCCTATAGATAAGAGATACTGATTAGATTACGCACATATATAATTGATTATACTTCAGTATCAGTATTGTCATCTGTTTATTGTTACTTTTTTACTACTACACAATATGTATAAGATATGCATTCCCGTGCCCTTCAAATATTGGTTGGATGATGCTGGAAGTTGGCAAATGGCTACAGTATTTGTGATAAAAGCTGATGTATCATCCAGTTCCAGACAAATTTTCTAAATAAAACAAACTTGACTCTACACAAGAAATGAATTACAGGTATTGTCCCCAGCATTTTTGTTGCCTACTTGCTTGTTGTACGTATACTGTATACTGCAAATTCACATTCATTGAGTGTAATGATTGCAATGTCTATCTAAATTACATGTATCTCCATCCAGTACGACTTCGTGTACAACTTCAAAGCTTTGCACTTTTGGTCCAGCACTACTCCCAGCTGAATAGCCGCACCAGCTCAAGGTATTCGTCGAAGCACACCTGCCACGGGCCGGGTATCTGCGATGATTTTCCGCATTCCCCACCGCATCCCATTGCTTCCATTCATCTTCCCATCGATTTTCATATTAGCATTCCCATGTTGGAGATATGTCACATGTTGGTAATGATATTGAGTCCCCTATCTTGCATGATGTGTCCTATGTTGCATTCCATATTTCATTATTATGTTCCTATATTTCATACTCCCATCATTATTATTTTTATTTTAAATAGTATCATTCATCATTTGTAATATTTCCATCTACAGTTGATGATATTATAGGTCATACGACTATCGTAAATGTCTCCCATGAACCAGACACCAACAACTGTTACGATACATAGTATAATATACTACTATGGTATGTTTATATCATGTTATATACTTTTTGTATTTCATTATAATCCAAGTATATCACCAAGCCATACCCCTATATTATATAGCCTCGCATCAATCTGACAGCCGCACACATTCAGCCAGTCCAAAACTTCTACCTTAAAGCCCTTTTCTTGACTAAGTACTTTCTTTACAGCCCTGATATATATATATATAGTTGCTAATTAATGCGTCCCAAAAGTTCCATGTATGGAATATTTACCTAACATTTCCCCTAAAAATCACCCAAATGTAGGTAAATATACCAGCACCATGGAGCATATGGGCATGATACACTCTCATATGTGTTAATGTTTCATAGTGGAACATACCCCCAGCTCACACCCCATGGCCGCGAACAACCCATCAACCCATGCCAGTTGAGCAGATCCATCTCCATCACGATCTGCCTGAAACGTTTCGGAGGATCGAGAAGTTGATTGAAACAGGTGATGCTCAATCTTCATCATCGGAATTTACCAAAAGGCCAGATTCGGGGGGGCATATCCCCGAGGCCTGAAAGATAGGCCATATAAGGCAGGTCCCTCCAATTCACCCGAAATGGCCCATGTTTTTTCATGGGATTCACATGGATCGGCATTTTTTCTGTGACATTGATCTCAATCAATATCACACTGTGAGGCCCTCCAGTTATAAGCTGGTTTATAAGCACCAGTAACTATAGTTTTAAGTACCATGAACCATAGTTATTGGAGTTATTGGCACCAACTTAGCTATCTTGGGGGCCTCACATTGCACCATTTATGACCAAACATGACGTACTATTTTAGTAGCCCGGGACAAGGTGAAATCCACATGAAAATCCCATCCATAATCATTAGCTACTAATGGTTCATAAACTATACGTAGATATATCAGCCTAGTATCTCCTAGTTAGCCTACTTTGAAAACCAACTTACCTACGATCCTACGGTTTAGACTTCATTTATCATCGCGTTCCCATCTGATTAAAGGTTGATAGATAGTTATATTATGTTATATTATCCCATATCATATGATCCTGTTATATTTTATAAACCGTGGTTGGCCTAGTTACATATCATTTGGAGTTACTATATCTCAATCTAAATACAGCATCCCGTTAATATCCTGTGTTTGTTGTTCCTTGAAAAAAAATCAGTTTTTGCCTCAAAATATACAACAAAACAATCTCAACTCCCTTTCCATCCCATTAAGTCCATATTACCTCAAAAAAAAACATTCAACCCCATTAACACCCTACTAAATCTAGATCTTTACCCTCTGGTAAACCAACATAACTATGGAAAGATCCACCATTTCTAATGGGAAAAATCACTATTTCTATGGCCATTTTCAATAGCTATTTTGACATACCCAGAGGGTAGATCCTCCAGAAACCGCAACGTTCACCAAGGCACCCCCCGCCTGTTTCAGCACCGTCCGTAGGTCGCGTTCGGTGAAGTTCACGGTGCTTTGCTTCAGAATCGCCTCAAGGAAAGTGAGTCAGGTCGTCAGGGATGTAACAGAATTTTAACCACTTAAAATGGGGATGGAAGATTCATGTATACCTGGCTGGTGGTTTTTCGCCACCCCTCTGAAAAATATGAGTTCGTCAATTGGGATGATGATATTCCCAATATATGGAAAATAAAACATGTTCTCAGAGCTTTTTCAAACTGCCCTCGGGGACATGTCTCCAATATAGCTCTATAGAATGGTCGAATGGCAAGATTTGGATATTTGCGATTGGTTTATTCACAGTTGTAGGTAGACACAGTTCAGGATAACTCTGGGGTAAGTTGGTTTTACTCGAGAAAAATCAGGTTTTTTAAACTTACCCCCTATGTTAGGAAATCTTAGGGCACCAGAGTGTGACAAATATTTATTCATGTTTATTGTATAACCCAAAAATTGTTAATTTGAATTCCATCTGCATTTAAAACACATAGGCTAATACTAAATCAATGTAGTCTCGAAATAACCCCAATATAACCCTTAAATAAGAGAATATAGGAGATATGCTCCTGAGGGAAGGTACTTCAAGCTTTGATGTTCCAAACCACCAATCAGATGTATATATATATATATATTTATGTTAATCAGAAGGGAACCAACCCATTTTAATATTGCCAAAACATTTTTCCGGAGGGCGTTGACATGCGTTGACTAATCCCTAGTGGATTATTAATACTAACTTGACATTAGTATAATTCAATCTTACCAACGCTCTGCTCCATAAACGAACGATGGTTTTCCTGAAAGCCAAAAGTTCGGAGGATATCATGAAGTGGCCTCGTTGCCATCGCAACATAGAACGAAGTTGTTGCGTTTGTCCTTTCGGTTTACGCGGATTTCACATGATTTCAAAAGGACGCAGGCTCAATGAAGTCGTCTTAAGATTTTTGCCGGAGGACAGTCAGACTGAAACGGACCAGGTCGGCAATTACCTACAAGAAGTGGCCACTGGACGTATTTCTCAGTGATTGCCGACCATTTTTTTTGTCAACGCTGAAAGCCTGCGGTGGCGCCAAACAGGCCTAGTCTGCCACGACCTCGATTGCCGTGGTGCTTCTGTTGTCATGATTTCCCTGGCACCCAAGGCCTGTTCAGCGTGCTGATGGTTGAAGTGTCGAGAAGCGCATCCCAGACTGATCGATGGATAGGCTGAAGGAGAAGATTTGTGGTTGAGACTCTTGTACAGTACTTAGCCCCAAAAATGATTTGGGTGTTTCCCTTGAAGCCTTAAACCATCACTTCTGGGTCTATGAAAAGGGGAGATACGTCATGAAACGTCATTTTTCTTATAACAATATATAGCAACTAAAGTACCTTTTTGGGGTAACAAAAAAGGGTCACCCTTCTAGCTTGAGCGGCCAGCCGCGAGAATCGGCTTCATGAAGCCCTGCACCCCCCCTGTTTCTCGGGAAATCATCGGCGGGCCATCGTCCAGTTGCCGAACGGGCAGTTTTTTCCGGAGGGTAGTCATGGTGAAAGCAGATGGTGAAAACCTGTAGAGATGTCCTATGACGATCAATGTGAATGTTCCAATAAAGGAATGGAAGCGACAAAGAATGCCGCTGCCATACAAGCAGTTGTTGGACTTAAATTTACTGGACTTAAATTTAGACTTCATTTAGACTCAATAGACTCAATGAGATCTGGTTGGTGGTTTCAACCCCTCTGAAAAATACTAGTCAGTTGGGATTATTATTCCCAATATGGAAAAACATGTTCCAAACCACCAACCAGGAGATGTAATGGGACTTCATGTGCGGAACTTGCGTCTTCAATCATCCTGCAAAATGCCAATCATGCGATCCATGCTGCAGTCATTTGCAGTCAAAGTTCTGGTTGGTAATTTCAGAATGTCTTAACCCATTAAAAAGCTAGGACACCTCTGGGGAAAACTCTGAAAACTCTGGAAAACATATGGACAAATAGGGATTCTGATCCCAAAAGTTCAAGCAAACCAACAGAAGACCTGAATATTTTTTATCAGCGCACCTTCATCTCCTGGTAGGAGATGACGCCATCACCATTCACGTCATACCTGGCGTTTATCGGGTCAGCTGCACCTGATCACAGAGAAAATGTTCATCAGATTTATCTGCGGAACCGCAGTTTAAGTCCAAAATCCTATTTCTCCAATCTGGAAGATCTCAAATGATTACTCCTTAACTGGGCCCCCAAAATGAATATATCTGGTTGGTGGTTTTAACCATCTTGAAAAATATGAAAGTCAATGGGAAGGATTATCCCATATATTACGGAAAATAACAAATGTTTGAAACCACCAACCAGATATAGATTCAATCATCAATCGACGTCTCCGAGGTGATCAAAAATGATCAAAACATGTTGACCGGCGCTGGCACAGATATGTCAAAATTGACCGGCGCCTCACTGTCCCATGATTGGTATATGATTCGTATATTCAACTTACCCCCTAAGCATGACCCGAAGGCAAGTATGTACACGCTCTATGTTCATATCTATGCCAGATACTAAGCCTACATATTCTACTAAATGGATTGGTTTCAGGGAAATGCTCGTAGGAAACTATAGTCTTTTCTACCAGTAATTGCAGGGCAGGTGAAACCCTCTGCAAGGACCAGGTTTCACTCGGCGAATGCCAAGTAGCTCCAGGAAATTGCGCAAGTTCTTCAAGATGAACATGTTCTCGCGGCAGACTTTTTTGGGCACCCAAGATGGGTTTCTGAAGGGGACAACTCTGAAACTTAGCTGTCGATCATCATGCTTCACCATGAACATCTTGTTCTTTGGTGGTGTTCTTTCACAATTATTTTCAGACACATCAGATGTCTGACCCCAAATTTCTCACCCAAGCAGTTGGTCATTTGAACATGGGCAGATCCATGGTGATAAGGGGTACCATCCGGTAACGTGGCAATGGAAAATCCACAATTTCATATAGGGGATTTTCTATTGCCATCTGTGATAAGGGGCGCGACAATATTCAGAAATTTAGAAATATGTATATTGTGTGTGAGAGACTTGAGAGGAGACAAAACTGGAACAACAACTTGAACAGCAGATTCCTTTTTGTTTCTGATGTAGAGGCCCTCCAGCACACCAACAGCATATTTAAATGAAACATAGTTGAAGCTTATGGAATCGTAAATTCTATTGTCAATGTACAGCATCTAGACCAGACCTTCAAGATACCCGAAAAACATTGTCTTCTATCTAACACTTAAATCTGGTTGGTGGTTTCAACCCCTCTGAAAAATGTTAGTCAGTTGGGATGATTATTCCCAATATACAGAAAAATAAAAGCCATGTTCTAAACCACCAACCAGATTTTTACTGTCGGATTTACCATCCAGTAAATTAACATAGACCCTGGCAGTCATCGGGGTTGGAAGATTAGTTTCCTCTAAAAATTGGTCATTTTCAGGGTCCAACTGTTAATTTACCAGAGGGTACATCCCATTCATATCCCATGATCGATCACTTTAAAGTGGCTTAAAGTGGTATATCCCATATATCCATATATATATATCCCATGATTTTCCCATATAGTTCCCACTGAGGATTGCTTTCTCTGATTGCTTTTACCGTTCAAGGTCTATTTACTTCGCCCATGGGTCACCTGATTCTGACCCAATGTTTGGCTCCTCCTAACATTTATGAAGTGCATGGAGCGAACCATGATATTGAATAGCTTATAGTTATACAATATACTGTATAATATATATATAATATGTATGTAATATAAAACATATATATATATATATATAATATATATAAAATATAATTATATGTATATGGAGGTTTTCTGAAATGGGGGTCAATGGGGGTACCACCCACTTCATCAACACTCACCACGCCGGACTCGCCCCTTTCCAGCGCCATGTCTGAGCTACGCAAGTGGCGGTAAGTCCGCAGAAAGGTCGAGATACCGAAATCATCTACGAGGCACCGAGCCCTCCACGGGTTTGCGGTCCAAATGTGGGGCAAGCGCTGTCCAAGGAAAAACCATGGTGAATCTGTTGCAATCTGTTTTAACACATCAAAGAAACGCTGAAAAAACTTGATTGGATATATTCTGTACATATAATGTCTTATAGTTAATAGAAATCAACTTAGCAGAAACATATTCACAGGTGAGTGTATTGAACAATACGCTACAGGTTTTTGCTACATCTCAACCCGCTCAATCAATGCAATTTTCGTCAATGTTCAGCTTTTGAACGTGTTCCTCCATACCACGACTTGTCATGAACCGGTTCTGAGGTCCTTGATGGTCCTTGTCCTCACAAACATGGCTGGTGCATCAGTTTGTTAAGTGGGGTTGACACTTATAACACTAGGATACACTAGGGCCGGGGTTGTAGTCTGAGTGTGTACATGTAATACATTGTAATACGGTCGGGTGGTTCATGGATGTTAGTCACCACAAACGACACCACCAGGAAGACTTAGCTGGTGGATGCTGGTGGATGCTGGTGGGCGAATGTCCCACACGTATTGCAACGGCATTGGCGAACCGCGGTTGTCTGGCCGCGCTGGCCTGTCTACAATGTGCAGCCCAGGGGAAATTAAAAGTCCAGGTTGCCACGTGGGAATGGCGAGGAAAAATTGGCATCACTGGACAACTGAAGCTGTTGCGATGGTCATGTTGTGCCACAGTTGCTCATCTTGGAAAGATGCATAGGCTCAAGAACTCTGAGAAATGTCCATTCCCACATCAACAGAATCAAGAACAGCTCCAAAGAAATCCGGCCGTTCTCGAGACACGTTGTTGTCGTGGCTTTCGCATGCACCCGCGCTGAAATTGCGCGACAGTGGCGGGAAAAAGACAGATGGCCTCAAACATTTCTTTCAGCGGTAAAGTAGCTGCTACATTTTCCATGATATCAACCCTTGAGCTGGCATGCCTAAAGGAAAAAACTATCCAAAGTCCAAAGCTTGAGACCACTTCTTGCCACCTAACTGCTTACCAGCCCTCCAGCGCATCTTTTTTCAACGACGCAGCGTTGGTGGGGGGTCCAAGCAGGTTCCCGTGATAGCGCCCCTCCCATGATTCGAGATGCTGGGGATACCAGGGGGAGGCAACTCAGCGAGTTGCAAGGTATTGGTGCCACTGCAGCAGATTCCAACTGAAACTGCCGCTGGCAAACTGCTCTGAGCAGATAAGCAGGCACATTCTCGCGATGGGGCAGGCACACTAGCAACGCAGCTCCATGAAAAAAACATGTTGACATTGGACTACTAAAGCCGTTTGCCGGTGTTTCCAAACATTCTGTGATGAAATGAAACTGTTCATTCTTTTTTGGGTGAAATCTCATGAATGGTCACTTCAACAAAAGAAACGCTGAGCGGTTCGCTCACTGCTCAAATGGCTTCAAATTCGAAGACGTCATGAAACACAGGGTGTGGTCACCTGTCGAGATTCTTTAGGTGTCAATTTCAAGGGGGGTTCCATTCCATTACCCTTTCTTAGGTGATGTTCTAGTTATTTATATATATAATATATATATACATTATATACATTATACATACTAATTCACTGATTCTCAAGGTACGTCGAAACAGATGGGTAGAATGTTGGTTTTGAGAGAAACATCAAATCCTTGGATTGGCTGGAAAATACTGAGGAAACCTGGTTCGGAAACCTCCATATCTTATAGGACTAACCAAATTTTCCTGTAGATTTTTCCTTCCACCAATCTATGATGGCCACCTAGACGCATGAAGATAATTACCTGGTTAATGATTTTTTCCCCCGATCAATGGGATGTAATATGGTGTAATGGATCATAGATGATGCATAACCAGTTCTTAACCAGTTACCTATCATTATTATAAGTACAAGTAGGGAATATGAATCACGGAAAAACTATGTCTAAGAATGTCCAGTGACTAACCAGTTAACTAACCCCCATGGACTATCTAAGTAGGTCGTTTTCGGAATGCTACAATGACGTAACCGCGCCTGCGGCCTGCTCCATCACACGCCGCACTTGACACGACGCAAGCGTTGCCACTTGCCACGATTCAAGGAATAACTACGGACTTCACCTGGGCGACACTCGGGTCACATCAACGGTGCGTTGACCAATGGCATTATGTAAACGGAGGTGCCCCTGTTGGTTACCTAACTGTGTTTATAAGTTTCAAGATAACTGCGGGATTCTGGTGATTTTGATAACAGTTGGTTACCTCCTATCTGACAGGAAAATGGAAAATGATGGTTTCGGTTGATATATCGATATAATCCACAAACTTGGGAAATCTTCAAAGCGGCATTGTACGGAATACAGTCCCCCTATCAATGTTATCCGAATTGTTGTAGTGAAACGAATGGAACATATCATATCAAAAGTTCTCTCTATATATGGACATAAATATGCATATATGCGCATGTACTGTAAATGCACTGTATGTATACTGTAGGTGCGTACTGTAGGTGCGTATACAATCATACATATATATATGTATATATACACATAAATAAGTAGTTATATGTATATGTATATGTATTATACATATATGAGCTGCATACTCGTGGGGAAAGTGAGTTCGAAACCTTTCCAAATGACGGTTTCTCAGATTTGATTATGGTATTTACGATGGGGATTCCCACCGGTAAAAAAAAAAAGGCAAATGCTTTGCGGTCCATGTTTTTGCCAAGCACCAAAACTATTGATAAACTCAGCTTTTCCAACCCAACAGCCGGGTTCCAGGTTGCTGGGGCTTGCATCTGTGACGCACAAGTGACCCAAAGATTGAAACCCAACGAACACTGCTGTAACGAGATAGGAACTGAGAATACGCAACAACCATGGAACTGGTGATTTGAACGAAAAATAATCTACTTTACTTCGAGTGATCCCCACAAATTTTCACAGCCTTCTGACATAGTTTCTGACATAACATCTGGAAGTGAAAAAACACCTATATTCTATATGTATAAAAATAAATATAGATATTCTGACATTCTATCTGGCATTCTTTCTGGCATATACTCTGATGTCCTTTCTAGCATTCTATCTGGCATCTATTCTGACATACAATCTGGCAAACATGCTGACATTCTTTCTGGCATGCTATCTGGCATCTATTCTGACATTCTTTCCGACATTCTTTCTGGCATTATGTCTGGCATCTATTCTGACAGTTTGCCTGGCATTTTATCTGACATCTACCCTGTCATTTTCTCTCACATATGTTCTAAAAAGGTATTTCGCGCATTCTACCTGGCATCTATTCTGACATTCCATCTGGCATTCCATCTGGCATTCTATCTCTTGCTGCTGTTTAGTCTGGACCTAAAGATTGGTTGGTTCCTGGGAGTCAACTGCACGTCTGGACACATGCGTCCTTCGATCCTGAAGTTGTCCCATTTTGGATCTCACGACCGGAGCAGCAGCCATTCCAATTGTTTTCCCAACCCAAGATCAGAAAACATATGTGGCTCAAGAGAATCGCAGGCTCACATGGTTCAAGCCTTTGGCTTCGTAAGCTGCCAAAAAAAAGAAAATGTCAAAATGCCCCGGGGAAGGATTCGAATATATATATATATATATATATACATTTACACATATATATATATATATATACATATTTATATATATATAGTTGGCTCGAGATCAGGGTTGGCAAAGTTACCCTTACTGCTGCGGTGAAAAACAGGTAGGCAAAATGGGATTGGCAACTAGATGGCTCAAGACCAATTTCGGCAAAGCTTCCAAATGGGTACGGTCGGGCAAAAAAGTAGGAAGAGATGGCTGGGATCTGGATGGATGCGACAAGGGGTCACAAGATGCCATGGTATATCCTTGGGGTTATGTTAAATTGATGATGGTCAAATAGCTAGTCAACAATTTTTAACCTGGCATGGCATGGCATGGCATGGCCAGCGGAGGGTGTGGTCTGACCCATCTCGCTGACTCGATTGTTTGGTTTTTTAACAAATAAAACAATCCAAACCATGTGAAACAAAACCTGTTTGATCGAAAACATTTTGCATGGTCTGGCCAACAGGGGAAGTGGGGTGATCCCTCTCACTGACTAGTTTTGGGCACAGGTGGCAGCAAACCATGTAATTGCGCGGCATGGCTAGCAGGGGAGGTGGTCTGACCCTTTTCACTGACTGGATTGTTTGATTATTCCAACAGGCTAAACCATCAAACCATGTGAATCACAAATGCAAAACAGCCAGTTGAACCATGTATGTTTTGAATGAAATTTTGCATGGCGAAGGTGGTCTAACCCCTCAGATCTATCTCGATACCTGGTAATTTGGATTCCAGCATGCTGAGGGATCAAAGCAATGAAGCTAGTGAGAGGTAGCAATGTCACACATTGTATTTATTGGTTGGGCATGGCATGGGTGGCAAGGAGGTGGTCTGGCCCTTCTCTGGAAGAAGAACAAATCCAAAATGACCAAGCAGAAAAAAATGATCCGAAGGAGGTGGTCTGACCCTTCACATGGATGGGAAAAAGGTGGTCTGACCCCTCCGTGGTCCAAAATATCACCGCAACGCATGGGCAGGGCAGTGCAAAAAGATGTAACTGAGGGGGGTGGGCAGGACGTCCAAGATATCACCTGGGTGTTGAACGCATTTGTTTTCAGCCAGGGGTGTCTTGATGTTTTTTTTACGCATCTATTCTTCCAAAGGTTTGTCTGGATTGCCATGGTATCCGTGCAATATGTTCTGTTCTTTTATTTTGCATTTTTGAGCCAGTTCTATCTTAGGATAACTTATCTTAGACAGGGTTATTTAAGATGAAGGTGGTCTGTAGGCTGACATTCTTTCTGCCATTCTGTCTGGCATTCTATCTGGCATGGCATCTATTCTGACATTTTTTCTGCCATTCTGTCTGGCATATATTGTGATATTTTATTTTGCAGTCTAGCAGGCATTTTTTTGGGCATTCTACCTGGCATTCTATCTGACATATGTTCAGACACTGTATCTGGCGGCCGGGTCCATCTTCATTCCGTGGCATCACATGTGAGATCTGCCCTGAAATCCCTCACAAATTTGCTGAAATTTGCATATGCGTGCGTTGCTGATGTTGTGAATGTTCCCAGTGCTGGCTTGTCGGCTACCAGACGGCGCACCTTTCGGGGGGTCAGGACTCTTGTAGTAAAGCTACTAGTGGGTGCACTACAACCAGCGAGAACCTTGACATCGAAAAAAACGAAAAAACGCAGCTTAAGAAAGCCTCAAGACAAACCAGCTTTCGGCGCCAAGACTCAATTATCCATGTAGTCGTCACCGGTTAGGTGTTGCAGGAATTCCCCATGAGACACCTCAGCGGAAAAGTGAGCCAAAAAAGCGCCCTTGTTGCTTTGCTTCCGGTAATGTGTACATTAAAATGTTCATGACATATTTCCTCAACTAGAAACGATAATGATGAAAAAATCTGAGTGCTTTACTTAATTTGCAGATATTATATGATTTACAGTGTTCATAACTCATGTCATGGACTTTCTCCAGTCCGCTCCTGTAAAAGGCCTGCAAAAATCACTGAAAAAACAGCTTTCTGGTCTCCGAATTTGAGATGACAAACAATCGCTGCGGGAAATGCATCAAAAAAGAGCGGTGATTTAGTGATCAAACATAACTGGTTGGTGGTTTGAACCATCTTGAAAAATATGAAAGTCAATGGGAAGGATTATCCCATATACTATGGAAATTAAAAAATGTTTGAAACCACCAACCAGATAAGCAATTCACGGCATATGCCGAGCCTGCTGAGCATTCGGTTGAAGTAGTGAACTCAATAGGAAAAAAAACTTGAAATCCATCTGGGCCATTTATGGTGACAACACATCTGACATCAAAGGTCGTATACCCCAAGTGTTTGAAGCAGTGTCAACATTGGACTGAACGTACCGATGAAAAAATCGGCCTTGCCATATGTGGCCATATGGTGTGTCGCCTGGTCGCTGCAGGCGATTCATTGTATCAGTTCAATCCCCAGAAACCATCATGAATATTCACGAAAGCGTCCATGTGACATGTGTTTTTTCAAACATTGTTTTTATACATGTAAATACGTATACACATAAATTTGTGTGTATATTATATAGATGTGTAAATTTATGCTTCCCAATTGATCACCATCTGCAACGCATTCAAAACCAATTCCAAACCATGTTTCCGGGGTTTCGGGTAAAAACAAACCTGCATCGCTCGTCTCCACCGCCTCAACACCCGATGGTCACCACCACACTCAGGAACATATACATTATATGATATATGATGATGTACGTACATATATATATATATACCCTCTGGTAAACTAACATAACTATGGACTAACTATGGAAAATCACAATTTTCAATTGCTAAATCCACTATAAATTGCCATTTTCAATAGCTATGTTAGTCATAATCCAGGGGGTATGTACTAAATAAACAGCTGACCATCACAAGTCACAGATACTGTACATTGGGCAATGGGTCAAGTTGAAGCCGTTGAAACCCGGAGGCCTAAAGAGTTTGAATGCCATGTTTTAAAAGAACATTCGATTTGGTAGGACACAATGACATCACCCATACCCAAACATCCTGCATTAACATGAAGGTGTCAACATGACAGATCTACCATTTACATCCATTAATAGACTAGGTCCTGCCAGAAATCAGTGGCTTTCCATCCCTACATGTTGAAATAAAAACATTGTACAGAAAATAAACGTTTAACATGTTGAGAAATGAATGATACGATAAATATACACATGTGTATGCATGTATGTATGTAATTATATACAAACTAATGTATACAAAATTGAATATATACATGTATATATATAATTATTATGTAAAATTATGCAAATATGTAAATGTATAAACATATATATAGATATGTGTATATATATATATATGTAAATACATACTTATACTATAATATAAGTGTATATAATCATAGGTATATATATATATATATATGAATCACCTCATTTCGCCCCTGGCGCCTCACCACGACTCGCCCAGGGACTAACAAAAGACTCTCTTCGGATCGGCGCTCAAGCCATCGGCTCAGCCGGCGAGCTCGATCCTGAACGGGCAGTGAAAAAAAGAGTTGGCGCGTACCATCTCCTACCACTTAAACATGTCTACATATATGCTTATATATATATATATATATGTACGTATGTATTTATGCATATCTGTGTTTACATCCCAATACATGCATAGATATATACATATTTGTATTTACATACCAATACATATATATATATACACATCGAAATAAAATATATACGTGTCTGTATATCTATATTTATATATATATTATTTGACGAGAAATATGTATAACACATATCATTTCATATCAATACTATATAAGCGGCATTATATATCATACATCTGCATACATACATAATATATGTCTATATATATATACACATTTAAAAACAAAAACAAACGTGGATACACATCATACACATATTACTCTATATATATATATATGCGTGTTTTTGTCTACATACATATCTTACACCTCTTCAATTGAACCACATATACCTAAGTCAAAGTGAAGCTGGCCACAAGATTTTGCAATGTTTGCCCATTCGAAGCACTGAACTGGTTCCAAGTAGCCTAGACTCTGAACACATGGTGAACATGGTGACTTCCGAGTACAATGTTAGATTACCAACGGGTATTGGGCTAACCCGGCTAACCGGTTTTCCCCTGCACAGAGTCAATTAAAGCGTGGATATGGTCCTTTCCCTTGTTTATTGCAAGAGAAAACACTGGGGCAAGACAAACAATTTACATGGTTGCCCCAATCGATCGATGGTCGGTAGTTCAACCTCCTCAAGCATGCTATTCAATGTGAGGATGTACATGAATAAAGACTAAAACAACCATATCCCCGCATGCATTCATAAATTTGTCCATGATACCCATTTTTGCTTGTTAAATCATCATGTTTGGTACTTGAAACTCTTGTTTCTTGCTCAGATCATAATGTTTGCAGGTTATGTAAATCCGTATTCTTTCCCTGCCAGGTGAAGGTCTTTATGCTGGTAATGTCAGAATAAAGAGCATAAACAATCATATGCCAACTAAAATATCAGCCAGAATGTCAGAATCTCGCAGATAGACTGCCAAATCACATGTAAAATAGAATGTCAGAACATATGTTAGATAGACTGAAAAATGGAATGTCAGATAGAATTCCAAATGGAATATCAAATAGAATGCCACATATATATATATATAAGACAGAATGTCAGATAGAATGTTTAATAACATGTTGGATTTGTGTTGTCCTATAGATGAAATGTCAGCTAAAGCATCTGAATAAATCTATCTTAGAATATATGCCACAGTGGAAATCACTCGAAGAAAGCAATTACCATCTGGTTATTTAACATAGCCATGGAAAATCACCAGTTTTGATAGATAAACCATCTATAAATGGGCAATCTATACCATGGCTATGTTAGTCATAACTAGAGGGTAAAATATTGTTCAATTATTGTTGCTCGAATCTGCATGTTCCATGCCTGAAGCCTGATTTTTTTCTTGGAGAAATCATCGATTTTTGCTGCTTAGCCTCTGGTAATGACTAACATAGCTATGGTACAGATGGCCCATAGAAATAGTGGATTTACCTATTATAAACGATGATTTTCCATAGCTATGTAAACGTTTACCAGAGGGTAAACCTCCATTTTCCTATGGTTTTCCTATGGTTTTCCCATTAAAACCTCCATTTTCCTATGGTTTTCTTATGGTTTTCATCCCAGAGATTTTGCTGGTGGCCATCCCGATTTCACGCCTTGATCTGGCGTGTGGACTCCCAGTGGGAGCTACGGCGACCTGGTCCTGATTGTTGGTTGGTGGTTTGAACCCCTCTGAAAAATATGAAAGTCAGTTGGGATAATTATTCCCAATATATATAATATATAATATTATATATATATATGTGGAAAAATAAAAAATGTTCCAAACCACCAACCAAATATATATATATAATTTTACATGTCATCTGGTATTTCCTAGATATTTCAAATGTATATCGGCAATGAGTTTTTTTTCGTGAAATCTGAGGAGTTGATAGGGATCATAGGACACCTAGGTACATATATAAGTGTATATATATAATTATACATACATATCCATATAATATAGATATATGTATATATTAAATATAGATCATGTACGTAAATAAAGTACACAAAATTGGTTAATGGGAACAGGATCAATCCGGAATAATCCGGAACATGCCTGTGGCGACCAAGGACCAGTCGTAGCGGCCAAATTTTGCCCTGAGATGGCGCTGGAAGTGATGGTTTGGACCTCGAAATCCTCAACAAAGAAACACGCAAAGCTGGAAGAACATGGCTAGTTTACCAATTGGATAAAAGGGCTGGTTTACCACAAAAACGGAATGGATGTGAAAAAAATGTTTGTTAGCAAAGACTGGGATTCTGGGATGAACATGGTGACTTTGCCAGGAAATTTGGGTAACTTTGGGGCAGCCCCTTGGGACCTCATCCACCATTCAATAGGGCACCAAGGAACTCCATCTCGTTTGACAACGCTTCTCTGCTCTCGATGGGGCTATTGGCCGGCCATCCACCCACTTCACGTGCCTGGCAGCACCACTGCCGGGCCACTGGCTGCCACTGGATGCTCTGGATCCATGGTGAAATCTCAGACACCATACTGGGCATACTGGGTATACTGGGTACCCGGCCTGGTAAACATACAAAAAGCTATTGAAAATGGCCATAGAAATAGTGGATTTGTTCCATTAAAATGGTGATTTTCCATAGCTATGTTAGTCTACCAGAGGGTATATTCAAAATAACAAGTAGAGATTTCAGCCCGTTGACAACTAAGTCCAGTATGATGCGCGTTTCGTCCATGTTAACACCATCATTGAGTTTTCAAAACTAGCTCAAAGGAGCTGAGAACTTGAGCTCACAGTTTTGAATGTGTTTCAAATTCAAGTAACTTGACCCTTCAGCATGTCACAGCACCAGGGTACTTCTGCAATGCTGTGACAAATTGGGCAAATTTGGGCAACATATACATATGTTCACCAGCAAGGATGGGCGCCGTTTCCTGAGCTAAGTTGATTTAGTTCACTACGTTGAGTGTTGGGTTTAGGGTGAGTTGATTGGCTAAGTTGGTTTATAGCCAGCTTAAGTATACAAACTACATGTTAGTTCATCAAAACAGCTCTTGGTTTTATGATGTTTTATGACTAAGAGAACTACAAAACTAGTTCCTTGGGGTGTACTGAAGCAACAAAGAAATCGCGCCAGGCTTCGCAGGTTCCATCTGTGAGCCATGTGAGCCATCTGAGCCATTGATCAATGCTATGACATTGCGAAGAATGTAACTGCTGTGTGATGCCCTATATCATCATTTTATAGCACCATATAATATCATATAATATCATATATCTATTAATATGTTTGTAGGTTTCAAAGTCAAAAGTTCAACCATGGTCAACCTGTCAAGGCTTAGACTATGCCCAGACCCTGGACTCCGGGACCCGGAAGACCCGGAACAAAGAAACCAAGGCAACGTTGTTTTAAGATGTTTTAAGGACAGCAAGCCATCCTTGGAATTGCGACAAATTGCCCCAAATAAAATACATCACAATACATCCGCAAAATGCGAGCTGTCGATCAAAATAATCCCAGCTTTAGACATGCAAGCTATTTGTTTTTATAAAACCATGTAAAACCACCAGCCCAGTCCAGTGAACCAGTGAACTTGCCATTGAAAAATCCAGGCTTCCTGCCTCCGGGACCACAACGGTTGGGCCGCAAAAGCCTTGCTTTGTCGGAACGGCAACTGGACCGACTGGAATTGGCCTTTATGTCGATTTTGTAGATGTATATACATATATATATATAGATATATACATATATATATATAGATTTTAGGTTGATTCTGTAGATGTAGATTCTGTAGATGTAGATGGTCTAGGGTTCTCCAAGGTAGCGGTCGGCACATGAAGGAGACCCAATCCTTCAGCTAAGTTGGTTTCTTTTAAGCAGGTGCACTAGGGTTTAGGGTGTTTATAAATTCTATAACTGCAGCTTCCATATGTTGAAGGAAAACACACAAGAATTCCGGGAGAAGACGTTTCAACACATCCCAAGTAGTACAGATTCACATTTCATCACTTTTCTATCTTATTGAAGGCCTTTTCTGATATCCCCCTAGGACTCATTAACTAATCTCTTGTGCTTCAGGGGCATCCCTAATTCCATTTCTTGATCTGTTCCCTATGGGAAAATTGCCGTCGAGGTTGCATCTCTCTTCATTTTACCCAAAGCCATGATGGACATCAATCAATATCACTGTTTCTTTAAGCACAAATCCTTGCACGAATTCCTGTGGATCATCCAGCCACCTGGGCCCATTTTCAACACGAAAGGTCCAGCCACCGATGCCACGGGTGGTCTGCAACGCCCGCAGCACAGCTGAAGTCACAGCGGCCTGCTTTCGTGGTGAATCCTACAAGAACTATAGTTATCCAAATGTATTGTGATGGGCATTTAATATCATCTAATGATGTTTAAATTTATGGGGTGATACTAAAAAAAGGTCATTTACTCAAATAAATAGTGTATGGTGTGATACTTATAAATCACTTATAGGGGGATTCACTTAAAATAGTTCATTATACTTATAACGTCGTCTTTTAAGTATATAATTAGCTAATGGGTTGAATCTAAACCAACTTATAACTGGGGGGCACACATTTTGTTACATCAGCTTGTACCTCTTGGTTGACCTGTGAACTATCCTGAAGCGATTGGATCTAAATAAGAATATAATCGCCCTTCGTTCCTATTCATGGTCAGTATTTCCCCAAAGATACAATACTGGTTGGTGGTTGAGCCACCCGAAAAATATGGAAGTCAGATTGGATCATCATCCCAACTATTGGGGAAAATAAAACATGTTCCAAACCACCAACCAGAATATATGCCCAAACAATCTCAACGTATCTCAACCATGAATCCGGCAGGGGCCCCGGGGCCTGCCCCTGGGTTTGTGGCGAAGAGCTCCGTCAAACAATGTGGATCAACGAGGTCCCAGGGTCCCAGGGTCCCATCGCCCAAGCCATAAACTTGGCTGAAGCCTAACGATGCGAACCATGTTGCTGGAAGATTTATCAACATTTGCCCCAAAAAAGCAATCACCCATTTTTGTAAATTTTTATATACCAGCACCATGGTTCGCATCTGGGTAAGAATTTCAATGGTAACTGGTTACTGTTTCCTTGATCAGACAAATCTTGGCCGTGAGAACCTCACAAATATCAGGATGCTCGCAAACAATAGAAAAACATCTCGAGGCGCTAGCCAAAATATTGCTATCGAGAAGACTCAGACTGTTGGTTATAACGTCCAAGTATCATCGTCACAACTGCTGGAAATATATCTAGACTTACCTCAGGAAACAAGCAAGTAAGAAAAGGACGTACAAATCCTTAAAGTCTTTTGGAAACTTGGTGCGGTTTCCTTCCAACATGGTGACACAACCATGTTTCATCACCAAATAAACAATGACTGAAACCTCCTGCAAAGTGGTGCCTCCAAACGCTATGTTCCTTGGCTTGTATTACCCAATCTAACGATCGAGTTGCTTCATCGCCATAAACCCAATCCTCAATATTTAGTGAACTAAACCAACAGCCAACATTAATGATCAATCCCCATTTTTATTGGTCTACACTGTCTACACCCCACTTGAACAGGGTAAAACAGGGTAATCTCCATTTTTTGGGGCAACCCAGGCACCACCCCACTGTGACCGCCTGGGGTTTCAACTTTGGCAGGAGCCGGTGCAAGGATTTGGCCTTCGACACTTCAACGACTTTGATCATGCCAAAAAGGATCCCAAAGAACCAGAAATATATGGTGCAACCCCCGACCAACTATTTGTTACGTAGGGATGCTTCACTATCATAGGGACACACACCTTGATTAAAAAGACGGGTATGCCTTTGATCCTTTTGGTGAAAATTCATCAGTGTTTCAACATGTTCAACTATCAAAATGCTATCAGTTCCCAGTTTCTTGGGTCAAATCATGTCAAATCCTGCACTTGGAGGTTTCCTAAAATAGGGGTGCCCTTAAATCATCAATTTTCATGGGATTTGCCATTATAAATCCAGCTCTAGGGTACCCCCATTTATGGAACCCCCCCATGGAACTCCCCATGGAACTCCGCAGTAACCGCGAAGGGGCGCCAGCCTGGCGCTGACCTCGCTTCGTCAACTTGGTGTCGTGCTTCAACCTGGCGAAGAGATGTGCCACGAATAGGCCATAAGTGCCAATATATACATATATACAAATATATACAAATACATATGTATATATATATATATAAACCAACTATATATATATATAACAACTATATATATAATATTAATATATATATATACATACTTATTTAGTACAATCTAAGACATATATGAAGCTTTCCATAAATGGGGGTACCCCAATAGCTGGATGGTTTAGTTCATGGAAACTCCTACTACATGAAATGGATAAACAAAATGGAATACCACTATTTGAGGAAACATTCATATATATATATACACATATTGTATTATATATATATATCAAATTATATATATATATATGTATATTGTATTAAAAATATATATATATATATGTATTATATATTATATTATATAACATTATTTTATATTATATTACTTCACATCATATTATATTTTAATATATATATATATATACAGTATATATCCACACTATCAATTGATATAGAATGATACACAAACAATTCAACTAACTCAGTGATCCTGCAAGGTGCCACACCCATTGGACAATCCGCGCGTGGCTGGTTTCTGGCATCGACGTCGTATCCCCCAGTTCTAAGTTGGACTGTAACCCTCTTTAATACTCGTCAAAAGAACCATAACCAACTTATAACCAGTTAACTTATTAGGTATCATAACTAGTTAGCAACAATGGTTTTTGATTACTATAACCAGTTAACATATCTTAAGTATCATAAACCATGATTGTTGAAGTTATGTGGCCCGCAACTTAGCCATCCTTGTAAGGAATCAAATTTCGATTGGATCTTCACTTGGATCCAAATGTTCTTTGGATGACTTGTATCGAGTCCAAGAGCATAGATCGTCCCCAACATTCCCCTGTGGTGTTCCTTGGATCCTGGAAGGAATATATTGAAAGGTTTACGAATTCTGTGAGAACCCCTCATAACTTGGATAGTGGGACAAATTACAGTTACCCTCTGGTTATGACTAACATAGCCATGGAAAATGGCCCATTTATAGATGGTTTACATGGGTATATCTATAAAAAATGGTGATTTTCCATGGCTATGTTAAATAACCAGAGGGTAATTGCAACACATGAATCCTGACTTGAAGTAGACTACACCATCTACATCGACTACATCGTTGTGCCCCCAGTCAAGGCAGATAAGGAACAAGAACTTCTCATTGACGTTGTGCTGCGCCTCTCAACAGGCTGGTCTAACGAGTTTCAGGGTTGGGTTAATTTATGAAAATGTGCCAATTGGTGGTAAACCCAAATAGTAAGAACATCTATGCTGAAACATGGTTCATACAAGATGGATAATAGATAATGTGGTAAACCCACAGCCATAAACCATCTTGAATTCTACCAAACATGGCTTCTATAGAAACTACAATTTGGAGTTTGTTTTTTTGGTGTATCACCTTATCCTACACTGTCCCCCCTCATGTCCTGCAAGGTTCAAGATGCGAAGGCCCAATTCTTGGCAAGAGTGTTGCATTGGGAAAGTGAGGATGTGTATATTATATATATACATATAATATATACATATATAATATATACATAATATAATATATATATATATATATGTATAATATATATATATAATATATATACATAATATATATAATATATATAATATATATATAGTATGTATGTATAATATATATATAATATGTATATATATATACTGTATGTATACATGTCCAAAAATTTTCATCACCAGGTTTTGATTGAATCAACATATACCCACCATTTCTTATTTCCCCGTTGTGTTCCCTTGGCAATTACGAAATGAATGGCTCTGGGTCATCTAGTCATCTGGGGGATCTCCGGGTTGCTGGATGGGTTGCTGGGGGTTGCGATGATGAAATTACTAGGGATGGATTGGATCATTCCCGAACATTCCCTTAGCACCAGTAAGTGGATTCCTACAACTTTTTGAGATTCCATGTTTTTCTTGCTATAAATATTCTCATCATATTCTGAGATTCTGAGAAAATTCCCCAGCCTCGCCGTGACGAATGACGTGCACCACCTTGACCTTCGAAGACTTGCGCTGCTTGATCACCAACCGCGCCATGTTTGATCTTCGCCCGGCGTTTCCGGCGCGCTGAGCTGAGGAAAAAAATGGGTCACCGAGTCGTGGTGGTTCTTCATACCGCACCAACAAAATAAGCGAACCTGTGGGGATCGATTCGGCACCAAAACGGACAACATGTTTTTCATGTATTTAAGTCATTGCATGTCAGACTTATTCGACCAGAATCCATGAGCATTCTAGCATTCTCAGTTATTCTCAGTTCCTCACCGATTACATGACCGAATTCACGGATTCTCCTAGCACTGTTCTGCTGAAACCGAACAAAGCCCTGAGTCCCCTGAGTCCTGAGAGAGCTCGACGCCTGCACAAAAAAAACAGCGGCCTTGGGGACGAAGTTAAAAACCAATAGGATCCAATAGGCAATTGATGATATGATGAACATTGTGTATAAATAAAAATGTAAATATGTAAATATTAATCATAAACATGTAAATATGTATCCAATGTAATCACAACTAATTCTGATTAAATTAGTATATAAATAAACATTAATAATGATTAATAGTGAATAATGAAATGATGAAGTTGTAACTGTAGTTCGAAAATGATGATTAACATAGTCACAACTACATTTTGTAATCCCCGATCTTAAAGCAGCAGTATCTATTTATGTAAATGGTGATTTTAAACATCAGAATAAACATAGTTACACACGATGTAAGATCCCCAAATAACACAATGTTCTTACTTTGGGGCACTACCATAGTAGAAACTTTCACTTAAAGGTCCTTTAGCAACTTGTTAAGTGCATATATATATATACATAAATATAAAACATCTATCTTTGCCGCTGTTCTATATGAATTTCCTTTTCCAATCTTAGTTCAGCCATTTGCCTTATCTTACTGGTCCGTTTTACGTAGGGTTGCTGGATGGGTTGAAATTACTAGTGATTATGGATCATTCCCGATAATTCCCTACTAAGCACCAGTAAGTTATTGATATTCCATTTGTTTCCCCCTCAACGACCATCACATGTTGGAACATCTTGGTCTAGGTCCCTGTCCGGCGTCGCACCTTGCAGACTGGGCTCCTCCCTCTCCTAGGACGCTTATTCAATCATCCAAGATGGTTTATAGTAACCCAAAACAAAGCTGAAAAGTATCATCTCTATTCATTTCTCACTATATAACTTAGTCGGGATTCACATGATTTCACTGTTCCATCTTTTTTTGGGTTGCCAACAAAAACCAAGCATCATGGAGTTGTAATTTGTGATTCAACCAGCACACTGTCACTGACCTGGAATCCGGTATATCGCAGCAGGAGAATGGGCCACATAGGGTCCTGGTTGTTAGTATCCCTCAAGAGCCCTCCATAGGGTCAAGGGATGTCAAGGGCGTATGCATATGTGTTCATTATGTGGTTTTTATGACACCGGAATCATAGCGAGATAAACCAAGATATCATAAAGTTTGGATATTTTACCTGTTTGAGGTGGAACAATCAACACATGGCAAATCTTGGATGGCCAAAACATAAAAACAACAAAGCTGGGCAATGTACACAAACACATACTATACTGCATCCAAATTACTGTCATGGCAAACAAACAAACCCACAGTAGTTTCTAAACTACCCAACCGTGGCGTTCCAAAAGATATTTGAACAAATCCCATTCAGAAAAATATGCTCAAATAAGAAAGCCATTCCTCATTTTTGGTGGTCAATTCATCACTTTCACAGGCGCACGTCCGCTTCGCCCCAGCATCATTTCTGATACTCCATGGTTTATTGAAGGTTACTCCCCAATAGTGATAATTAATCTGATACTGAAATGGTACCCCCCATTTTTCAACAGCAATTCTGGGGATTTATTCCAGGGCTGATTCTCAATGGATCGGTTATCACGGGAAAATCTTCACCGGAAACCATCGGATTTTCCCATTTTTTTCTATGGGGTTTTCCGGTTAAATTTTTCCCTTAATTCAATCCATTGATTATTATTAACCACTATTAACCACTATTAAATCACTATTAAATCACTATTAACCACTATTAATCACTATTAACCACTATTAACCAATCCATTGATATTTCTTTTGTTGCTTCAACCGCTAGAGCTTAGCAGCTTTGGCATCCGGACGGCTCGGGCCGCACTCTTCGATGCCATCTTTGGCAAGGAGTCCGAAGTCACTGTCCTCAAAAAGAGATTCTTCTTCGCAACGGTACCCGTAAGCCTTACTAAGCCCCCTTTAAAAGGATGGAAAGTTGTGAACTAGCAAAATAGTGATCATCCAAAATTTTGTGATCATTCGATAGCTATATTTGGCTATATCTATAGCTATATTTAGCCAAACTTTCTATGTTTTTTGGACTAGTCAGATGTGGTGATTTCACTATGAATTTCCATCCGAACCGTCGTGATTTCACCATCCATGGGAGAATTTTTGTGGTGACAAACAGCCGCGACAAACAATGGAGATAACGATAGTTCATATATGCGTTCGCAAAGTCAGTTGATAACAAAATATATAGCAACTATGATATTAGTGCGATGAAATGATTAAATAACTTGTTGTTAGATGGCGTTTTTTTTAACTAATTTACAACGTTCGGCACTGAATGTGGGTTATCCGTGGATTGATTAACATCAGGAAGAATGACAGGATGCCCATCTGTTTGTATAAACATCTTTTTTTGGTGGAAACCGGAAGACTTGAACCAGGTCTGTTTCACAGAAAGACATCAAGCCAACTTGATGCTCCATGCATGGTACATTTACCTACATTTCGGTTGTATGGTGATGATTAATAATATAATTAGGTTAAACTAATTTTCGAACAATATCCATCTGTTTAAGTGAATGGTTATCAGTTTAAAACCACCAGCTCCCAACAAATCTCGCTCTCCTTCGGCCAGCCATGTCGGTCATGAAATCGCAAAAACAAATGCCCGCAGCGAGGATGTAAGGGTAAGTTCACTGGGTTCTCAAGCTGATATGTTTTTGAGATGGCAAAGCTAAGCTGACAATGGAGGCTACGAAGGTGAGGCCCATGTTGATGAAATCGCGTTTCGTTGACTTCTTACAATTTGGTTGACCTTGGATTTCTAGATGATATACCCTCTGGTAATTTAACATAGCTATGGAAAATCACAATTTTTAATGGGAAAATCCACTATAAATGGCCATTTTCAATAGCTACGTTAAATTGCCAGAGGGTATCTATAGTCAATAAATGTTTTCATAGGGCTTAGCAACTTACAACTGAGGGGCCCCACCTTGTAGATAGGTACCAACTCACTGGGCCAAACTTAGAAAACTCCCAGTGAAATTTTCCGAGGTTTTGTCTTGTGACCTCAAACTACAAAGCATTTAAGGCTATATCTATAGCTATATTTGGCTATATCTATAGCTATATTTAGCTTTAAAATCAGCTACATAAACACAATGATCATCGCAATTTGTGATGACGAGACAGGGGCATCTTTGTACCCACTGAGAGCGAAATGGACGTCCGCCAGGTGGATCGATCGACTAAAACCAGGGTTTCAAATGGGACAAAAAATACAGGGGTAGGTACCAGGGATAAATCTACACAACATATGGATGTTTCGAAATTCCACAGAGATATCGATTGCCAGCGATTCCTAGACAAAGTTATAGCTACCCGCAACTTTGGAGATCATTTTGGGATGAATTTGAAGTGTTAATCTCCCAAGCGGTCTAGGATTTCACCATTGGCAACCATCCCAAAAAATGGAGGCCCATCCCCATAGCTTTCCAAAGTGGGAATCTTTTCGAAAATGGCATGGATTGCCAACAGCCTGAACCCAAAAAAGGCCCTGGTGGAAACTCTTTTTGGGTCTTCCTCACAGCAACCCACATTTTTTCCAACTCAAAGGTCACTTTCCGGTGCTTGAACAAATTGCTTTGTGAATCCTACAGTTATGGCCCTCAACAGTTATAAAAGGGATGAAATAATTCCTGCAACTAAGGTTAATTATCACATATATTTCAAATATCATATTTCATATAAATCTATAGCATCACTTAAATGAGGTTATCATTTATTAGGGCCCAAGGCCGTTAAACATTGCACATATTCCCTTTCGACCTCGCTCTTTTTTGGTGACTTCAAGGTCTGCACCGTTGTTGTTCTCCATCTGCAGTCGGCTCGTTCCGACGCAGCATGGTTGTGCTAAGCAACATTTGCACAGCCCAAATGCCGCGAAAAGATGGAAGATTACAGTTATGGTCATTTATTAGCTATAACTGGTTATAAATGGGGTTATACATTCTATAAATGGGGTTATAAGTACTTATAACTGGTAAAGGGCCATAACTGTAGGACCAACAAAGCAGGTGAGGAGATCGTATAAGGAATCAGTCGACAGATGCCGACAGTATTTTGTGTTGGCAATTGGGGATCATAAACCCAATCTTAAGGACGTTTTTTTTGTTTTGCACATGCGAAATCAACAAAATGAAACCACCAACAACCAGCTCTAGCAGCTGTTGTGAAATCTGGTCAACGATCCGTTCCCACCCCGCAATACCAAGGCTTTAACGAGGGGTCGGTCCCACATGTTGGGTTTTCAAATTAGTGAGACGACTCCATTGCCCCGTTCTTTGTCTTGAACATTTCATCCACCATGCACCTGGATCAATTTCATAGTTTATTTATGGAGGTTTTCCTAAGATATAAAGGTGCCCCAAGCATGGTTGATTCAATACCAAGTCATGGTCTAATGATGTGGAGGATGTGGGGTACCCCAATCTATGGAAATCCCAATATGATTCACCAGCTTGAAAAGTTCAGGCGACAATCCGTTCCCCCCCAGGCCCCTGGCAAGTTCATCATTCGGGGCGTCCCGTTGGGAAGTTGCTCTCTCTAAATAATGTATCCAAATGAGCAACGCCTTGTAGAGTCCTCATTGAACCCCCATTGTTGATATACCTAGACCATCCCTTATTGTACCTTTCTAAAGCTACTTTTTTCGAGTGATCCCCACCGTGAAACATTGTCCTGACATAGCTTCTGACATCTTCTGACATACCATCTGGAAGTATATATGGCATATATATATGTATATGTAAAGCATATTTATTCTGACATTCTATCTGACATTCTTTCTGGCAGATGCTTTGACATTCTATCTGACACTCTATCTGACATCTATTCCGACATACTTTCTGGCATATCTTCTGACATTCTTTCTGGCATTCTATGGTATATCTTCGGAGATGTTTTGTGGTTGAGCTCCGGCGGGGAACACTGCGATCTAGCGCTTGCAGTTGAGGTCCGGCGGAGGAGCAGGAGGAGGAGCGGGAGAAGGCGGCGGGCCAGCCGACATAAAATCTAACCAGCCCTCACCTGACAGGTGGGGAAATTGGGTTTTTAGCCCAGGATTCTTTTTTCATACTTTTACCATGTCTTGGGGGTATTTGGAGGGTCTAAGTATAGTTCTTCCATGTTTTTCCACCATGTCATGCTTTCACTGGTCAATCAACCATCCATTGGTTGCATCTGGGTCCTGACTCGGCGCCGCACCACCGCTGGTGGCGGCAGGCACCTCTCAGTGTGAGCTGATAATTTGGGCCTGGGCCACGGAGAAAGTTCTCCGCTGGTCAACAGTTCACTGAAAGGTGGCGCGGCAGTGTGGAATCGCAAAGTTGGTTTATAAATGACATAACTAAGGCTAAGGTTTGTGATGCTTACAAGTATATAGTATAGCTAGATGGGGTTATATATATACTGGTTGGTGGTTAACCATATTGAAACATATTAGTCAATGGGAAGGATTATCCCATAAATTGTGGAAATCAAAAGCCTTGATTGAAACCACCAACCAGATATAAACCAACCAGCGTAGCTAGGGGGCGCCACCAAGAGTACAATATTCTAATAGAACTGAATTGGGTAAAAGTGGCGATGAACTCATTAGATCCGGCTGGAATGAGCACCACCTTGGGCTTTTTTCAAAGTGGGCGAAAGATGTCAAAAGTCGATTTTCCATGGGATAAACCATGGACCCAGACAGAATATCATCGTGTCAAATAGGTTATTTCATAGTTGGTGAAATCTGGTGTTTGGATGTGTTTAGTTGGTTCAACCCCATTTCAAATCCCTTCTCAACAGCCCCAAATAAAAAACTACCCAGATTCTTCGTTTTGGGAAATTTCAGATGGGCCAATTTGATCTTTTGATTGATCCTTCTTAAAAAACAATTTAAAAAACTAAGGCTAAGGTCCAGTTTGAGGGTTTCACCCCTTAATAACAAAACTAGTCAACACCAGGGTGTTTCTTATTAGGTTCCGTCCTTTACAATCAACAAATTACATGTTCAATTAAGGTTTTCAATTAAATATTAGGGGAACTATCGAAATCCAATTTTGGCAATATGTTATTTCGATTTTTAACAAGAATTCAATCAATTTTGAAATAGAAAGTGTTGGTTCTTTTATTAAGGTGTTTAATAAAACAAAATATTAGGGGACACTTCTGAATCCAATTTTGGGCAATATACAAATTAGATTTTAAACAGTAATTTAAAAGATTTTGAGATAGAAAAAAACTATAGAATCATTTTTATCAAGGTTTAAATTTAAATTAGGGGGAAGCTTTGCACCCTGATACTAAATACCCCCCCAATGCTGGCCCAATACTAAAAACTACCCCTAAGTCTTTTTATTTGGGGGGGAAGGTTTGGTATATTAGGGGGAAGGGAGTAGTACATCAAGCATTTCTGAAGATTGGGGTACCCTAAACCATTTGGTTTCCCTTTGACAAAAAAAACAAATTTGGGTGATGTTGGGGTTCCCCATTTTTGAACCCTCCATCTCCATTTTGGTGCTCCAAAAACTGTAAGTTGGTTCATAAACACAAGACCATCAAACTATAGATCTCTCGTGATATGTATGTATGTATATATAAATATATAAATGTGTATATATATATATATAATGCACATATATGTACATATATGTATACGGATATTCACAATAGACCCCAACTAACTTACTCATGGCTAAGTAGGGTGGCATCGCATTTCTAGACGAATATAGATTTGGAAAACCGATGAACCATCCTGAGGACAATGATCTACAAATTATGGATTTTCCATAATGGTGGGTGTCTTGCCTTAAGATGCTGTTGCTTTGCCCAACAAAATTAGCTGAATCATCCTCATATGTAGAATCCCTACAGTCTTGACTGGATTGCTTTCTGGGAGAGTACAGTATACAGGAACCCGCTAGATCAACACGATTGCAATGAATTGATATATATATATATATTGAATGCATCCATTCTCACTGCTAACACATCCAATTATTCCTCATCAAACAGTACACTACTTGGTGCTGGTGTTTGCTGTGCTGCTGAATTCTGCTGCTCAAATGCCATCATTCTTTCAACAACCAGAAATGGTGGATCCATCAAAAAATGGTTGGTTTATCATGGGAAATTCCATCTATAAATGGATGACTGGTTGGTCCAGTTGGTGGTTTTTTGCCACCCCTCTGAAAAATGATGGACTTCGTCAGTCAGTTGGGATGATGAAATTCCATTCCCAACTGTTTCTGGAAAGTCTAATCAAATTCCATGGTTCCAGTCACCACCAGATGATTTTTCTGGCTAGCTGTCGCTCCATTTTTCCTGGGAAAGCTCCAAAACACCAACCAACAGCGACCGCTACCGCCCAACACCCAGCGGCGTTCCGCAGATCTTCCGCCAGCTGCGCCAGCTCTCGACCCAGGTCCTGGCCACGGTGGAAGTTTCACCGAACAGCTGAGAATTTCATGGGAACAAACGAACAGATTATATGGTTATGAAACTATGGTGATCATATATATATAGTTACATGCTACTTATTATATGGTAACTATTGGTACTATATCTAATCTAAGTTATATGGTTGAGTATATGTTTATCATATATAGTAAGTATTATTACATCGAATCATAACTGTAACTATGGTTGTACATGGCCAATCAGCCAGATACCCTGCAAACCTGAGAAATTTCTTAGCTGGTGAATGTAGATAATTCCATTGATACCAAAAGACTTGGTAGGATTAATTTACCCATCCAAGATTGACCTAGATTTCATGGGAACAGACATGGGATTTCATGGGATTTTACGAACATTGGGCATGGTCCCATGGTTACCTAAGTTGGTATAAAATCTGCGGTGGGTTTATGGTGATGAAATATATAACTAGATCGTTGGATAGGGGATGATAGGGGTATAAACCAATTTACAGCCAGGGACACCAGCTTGTGCTTAAATTGAATTTCAGAAACAATAGGTGATTGAATGGGCAAGCATGGTTATTTCGGCCACAAGATCCGGATCGCAGCAACGAACATGTGTGGATTTGACATGATTTGACACTCAAAGATACAGTACTTCTGGATTTGCCAAACATTTCATGGAAGGAGGAACGTCACCAACAAAAACAAGGTCTGTAATGCCAACCCCGGATTAATAAACCATGGTTTA
>Ga0126342_10001466_pt1 | contig 33291 bp, 32 predicted proteins | sample Cyp1metagenome_FD_92528 | JGI IMG/M metagenome (GOLD analysis project Ga0126342, IMG submission 92528) | Coral microbial communities from Lord Howe Island, Old Settlement Bay, Australia - Cyphastrea 1 metagenome | ecosystem: Host-associated > Invertebrates > Cnidaria > Coral ...
AAACAAATGGAAAGAAAGTGGGAACAAGAACCCCAAAGTGGGACAAGAATGGGAACAAAGTGGGAACAAAGTGACAAGAACCCCAAAGTGGGACAAGAATGGGAACAAAGTGGGAACAAAGTGCGAACAAAGTAGGATGCAAGTGGGAACAAGAACCCCAAAGCGGGACAAGACTGGGAACAAAGTAGGAACAAAGTGGGAACAAAGTGGGAACAAGAACCCCAAAGTGGGACAAGAACGGAACAAAAAACCCAAAGTGGGAACAAAGTGGGAACAAGAACCCCAAAGTCGTTGGAACAAAGTGGGGACAAGAACCCCCAAAGTGGGACAAGAATGGGAACAAAGTGGGAACAAAGTGGCAACAAAGTGGGGACAAGAACCCCAAAGTGGGAACAAAGTGGGAACAAAGTGAGAACAAAGTGGGAACAAGAACTTTGAAGTGGGACAAGAATGGGATCAAAGTGGGAACAAAGTGACAAGAACCCCAAAGTGGGACAAGAATGGGAACAAAGTGGAAACAAAGTAGGAACCAGAACCCCAAAGTGGGACAAGAATGGGAACAAAGTGGGAACAAAGTGGGAACAAGAACCCCAAAGTGGGAACAAGAATGGGAACAAAGTGAGAACAAAGTGGGAACAAGAACCCCAAACGGGAACAAAGTGGGAACAAAGTGGGAACAAGAACCCAAAGTGGGAACAAAGTGGAAACAAGAACCCCAAAGTGGAAACAAAGTCGGAACAAAGTGGGAAGAAGAAAGTGGAAACAAGAACCTCAACGTGGGGGAAGTGCAACGGCAGCTTTTTTTGAGCTCTCAAAACACCTTGTATATGCGTAATATTCTTGCGCAGTGGTCATGCTTCATTGCATATCCTCAAAGTTATAATCACCACAATTTGTAGCGACCATTTACCATCTCTTTACAACTTTACATTAGCAGTAGTGTAGGTACCAAAGTTTAGCACCCCGCCTTTAGGTCTCAGAATTCATTTGCCTGAGATCCTAAATTCAAACTTTGCTTCCTGTAGAACTCAGATGGTTTTAAACCAACTGCTTGACAAGTATCACCAACATTAAAATTGTGATTGATTTGCAAATTGACCTTTTACTTTCTAAAGGTCAAAGCCAAAATGGCACAATGAGATTTCAGTTAGTGATCTCTCTGAATGTGAAAATTTTACTCTCTCAGCACAACGTAGGAACTTGATCATGATTTTCTGAATCGATGCAAGCAGCATTCATCAAATGTCTCGTGCATTGATTGCTGCCAGCCATATGTCATAGCGATAACCTGAATTCCAAAATTATGAGGAAGAGTTGGAATCATCTTGTGAAACCTGTGGGCTGTCTTCTTCATCTTCATGATCACTCACACGACGAATGTTGTTTGTTCTGTAATCCGTTCAGCTAAAAATAGAATGGCAGGAGCAAATCTAGCTACATTGTTACCCGTAGATCTGATTAGCCGGTTAGTTTGCACTCCTTGCATCTCAATCCTTTGAACTCCTTCTTCAACGCTTCGAACTCTGTCAGTCAGGGATTCTTGTCCTTGTCGAATGAGATTCAGATCATGCTGAGCCGAAGAAAAGAAATCTTCCCAGACGTCATACAATGACATCCATTCACGAATCTTCGGAACAATTACCAACTTGACAAAAATCAGAATGCAGATACCGATTGCTAACAATCTAAATGTCAACAACGTAATGGCATTCCGTGCCAATGCTTCACCCCAATAATTTGAATCATGTACACCACGGTATTCATGAACGTGCAATTCTTGATCTGCCGAATCATATGCTCTACAATATTCATGAACATGTAGTTCTTGATCTGCTGAATCATGTACTCTAGTTCTGCAGTCACATAGTTGCAAAAGCAATTGCCGAACATAAAGACAGTGAACAAGCCAATCATGATCTTCCAAACATTCAACTTTTCAACCTCGCCTTCTATGATGGCAAACTGGACGATTGTATTCACATGTAACCAAGATCCAACTAACCAAATTCCACAAAGTAGATATAAAACCAACTTGAGTGCAGAATCATGATGTTGGTCAACATACCCAATTCTCATTGCCGTTCCAAATTGCATCAGGCTCGCCATTGCCGTGATTGCCAGGATTCGTTTTGCCAACTGCACCGACGAAGTTCTCATTGTTGTCGAAGATACCTGAGATCCAAAATTGCGTCTGTCATTGTCATGCTCGTGCGAAACAATCAAACACACTTCTTTGATTCTTTGTTTGTTCCATTCATTCATCATCATCTCTTGATACTCCTTCTCACCATGAGGGTTCATTGCTTCGTCTATGAACCCGATGATATACATCAATGCCATCATCCTGTTTCTGCTGAGTTGTTTGGTTCCCAAATCGCTTGTATTTGTGGTGGTGCTGATCTTCTCAACCTTCAGCACGCTATTCTCTACCAATTCCTGCAACCATAGATATTTTCCTCTCATCTGTTTGATGCGTCCGCTTCCGGCTTTGAACGCAAGAAACCGCGCACCATTGTTGTCTAGTCTCAAACTTAGCGTCACTTCGCGTTGCGTCAAGAATTCACAGCAATATGTAATAAACAGACTGTCTGCTACTCCGCTACACGCCGCATACCATTCGCTTTCCGTACTGCTAAGACTGACAACCTTTTGGCTACGACTGGTAAAGTGTATAGCACACCCATTCACATAGTGAATAGCACATGAAGTGCTCTTTCCAAAACTTCCTCGCCAATCACTGTCCGTATGCACCTCAACCTTTGTCAATGCCTTTTCATTCTTTGCATCAGTCATTGTCTCAAAGATGGTACTTCCTGGCGAAGAATTTCGAAGCAACAAAGATAATTGTGGTACTGCAAGAAGATATCCTATGACCTTTGTTAGTGCAATCCACGAAGATTTCGTAGGGCTCTTCAGGAAAGAGGCAAGCGTCTTGATCGTGAACGATATGTCCCATCTATCCAACGAGATGTACAAAAGGGATCCTACCAATGACCTGAAATAACCTGAATGTTCATCATCCAACATAACAGGATTGGAATTTTCTTGGAAAAGAGAAGCACAATGAGGAGTCTTCGAAATTCTTGGTCTTCTTCCACCATTCCACTTTATAAACTTCTCAATCACGTCATTCACATTCTTGGCAGATGGGGTGACCAAAATTCCATTTTCCACCAAAATGTATTTCCTCTTCAAAAATTCCACCTTATCTCCAATCTTCTTTGCCAACTGGAAACTCACCTTGAAGCTTTCATTGGGCCTTGGAAGAAATTCTTCTTGAAGCCATGTTGAATTTCCGATCATTAAGACATCGTCTACGTGTAGGAGAAGAAGGCTATGTTCACCACGGACCAACGCAGGACACTCCTTCCCAACCTCCATGCCATGTTCAACAGACAAATAGTTGGTGAAGAATTGGAACCATCGTTTTGTGACCAGGTAGACACTTGGCTACAACAAAAGACTCATTGCTGTCCATGATCTTGACCGTTCTCAATCTTTCTTGTGGAACCATCAAAAATGCGTCACCAATGTCAAAGTGGATGGGCTATGCACATCGCTTCTTTCTTCAAGAAATTGATATTCTCTGGCTACAAGTCGAGCTCTTCGTAACCAGTACTTACCATGTTCATCAACCTTAGAGCGCCATGTCCTTATAAATTTTGCCGTGAGCTTATGGTCATTCTCTGCCAGCTGCCCTAGCTCCGTTTCTGACAAAGCTTCAGTCTTCTTGAGAACATTCATTGCCACCAATCGAGATACTTCAACTTGATCTGCCAGCTTGTCGAGGTTCCTCAATTCATCAGAGTTGAGCTCAGGTTCAGGATCATGATCTCCGCATCTGAAGATTAAAAATCGCTCTTGCAGATCATGTGCTGCATTTTCATCCATTGAAGTCTCCTCAAACTCACCATCATCATGAAAAACCAATGGAGAATCATATAGCAAAAGATCCTCGAAATCATCGACGTCATGATGAACAGTTTCTACTCGATTGACTCTTTGATGTTTATGTGTTTCTTCCTTTGCTTTCTTTGAAGGTTGCTCTACCTCATCATCATCTCGATCTCGTGTAGATGCACTTGAACGTGAGGCTTCCAAAGGTGAAGATTTAGCGTGTTTTGATGAAGGTTCGTTTTCAGCTTCAGAGGATCGTTTCAAATCTCTATCCTTTTGCTGTTCTCCTTCTAGCCCCGCCTGCTCCTCATTCTCTTCAGAAGAATCATCACTACTGGGTTCTACTGCTGCTTCATCTGGTGTGGCAGGTGGTTTGTTGACTTTTTCTAAACCGGTAATCCATAAGAATCTGCAATAGCAGGTGCGGCTTCTGCCCCAATTCGTTGTGGTTTGAAGTCAGGAACAAGTTTTGATCCAGTCATGCCAGCTACCCTCCAGGGAGAAATCTCGAAGTTTACATACAAATCAGTTGCATCTGCCCAATCGCTGAGATTTCGTCTTATAGCACGGGTCAAAAAAATCCTTTCAGGTGTTGCAATGATGTGCATATCATTCAGTAAGGATTTTCCCAAAGACAAACCACGTGTCCACTTTGCAATACCCTTGGGCTTTCCTGCAACATAGGTAAAAGCAAGAACAGGTTCTCCATACAAAGCAATCTTTCCATTGTAGCCATGTCCAGTAAGTAACTCGTAGCTTGTTTGACCATGACTTGATTGATATCTGTTCAGCAGCCAAGCAGCATAACTCCAGCTCCAAGCAGTCAAAGGATGCTTTGCGTCAAACTTCAACCCTGTCTTTTCTCTCAAATAGTGCAGCAACGTGTTGCTCAAATTTCTGATTCTTTGAACACTATTTTCAACTAATCCATCGGAAGCATGAGCATGAACAGGTGGATTTTCTTTGAGTGTTTTCAACTCTGACTTCAACCTTGAATTCACGATCAACTTTTGCAGCTTCAATAAAACAGGTTCTTGATCATATCTCACAATGCATGTGCCATGTCCCAACCAGGCAATGTAGCGCACGATCTCACCAGTAAGGTTTGCTAGATCTTTCTTTTCATTCACCGGGATTGCATGCACCGATCCAGTTTCTGAACAATGAAGAATCAAGCAACATAGTTTCTCTTTCTCATCTGAAGACTCAACCTTTCCACCATGCATGCTACCATCACCAGAACCGGTATAGGCAAAATCCATGGATATCGTTGGATGCACTCTATCCTTTTCTGATCAAAGTCATACCAAACAGTCTTGCCTTTCCTCCCGATTGCGATAATCCAAGGCATTTGCATGCTGCCCTCAATACTTTACATGTTGAATCGCACGTGACCGTGACACCTTCAATCAGAAAACTTCCATCTTCTTGAACTTCTTCTAAACGTACCGGCACATCAACCACATGATACTGGATATCCAAGTTGCCATGTTCTTGAAGTTCAGAAGGAACGCCCTGCTCTCGTCCAAATTCAAAGAGATCTTGAACTTCAGCTTCGGAAGGTACTTGTTGACCTGAAATTTCCTGGGGTGCATCGTTCATGTCAGATACGTTTAAATCCGCACGTGCATCATTTGTTGAGGAAGATGATGTTCCTGGAAACACATCAGCATCTGAAGATAGACCCAACGCAGACAAACTCAAAGACTCTCTGCTCATGATTGTAACGCATTCTCTGTACTTCCAGCTCAAAGTCTGCGCTGCTCTTTCATGGTCAACATGTCTCCAATCTTCACATAGTTCATGTACTCTCCAACCAGCATCGAATTTCATGAGGGTAGTACGGTATTGAAAGGTTCTAGCCAACTCATCATCATGAGGATTCACAACTGTTTTCTGCATGGTATGGCAAACTCGAAACTCATCAACACTGCTGCATCCCAAAGCGCTTGAAATAAATTGCACTGGAGGAACATCAATCTGAATAGCTCTCACGCTATGTTTAACTTCAACTTGCTCGATCTGTCGCACCTTTCCAGAAATTGCCAAGCTACGCCCCTTGTAGTGCAAAGGAACCTGAATGCCCGATGCATGCTTCAAAAAGGGTTCACCATCAACCTTCTCAATGCCCCAATCATTTTCCAGCAACCTTCCATAGCAAAGTATGGGATTGCTTACGGGACCAGTGGTTGATAAATGCTCTCCAAATTCTCCCAATGTCTTTCCTTCCAAAACGATTTCAACTTTCCTTTCACCTGCACCTTCCATAACGTTTCCTTGCGCATCATACAGTACCGATTGAGATTCTTCTGCAACTTTCTCACCTACATGAGTCAATGACAATCTCAACTGTATCATTTTCTACCTCACTAATCTGAACCATGCGTACATGCTCCTGCTGCTCAAGCAGGTTCAACGTCAAAAGATCACCAGGAATGGATTCACAATCATCATCTCCAGAAATGTCGAAACGTTCACAACTGCAAACTCCATGATGACTATCTAGAGTTGTTGCAGCAACGCTTGAAGACACATTCTTCTGTATAGCTCGGACATGATTGCCACCAAAAGAACTGCTTGTGAAATCAAAAACAATTGGACTTGTTGTTCGTGTTGGACTCGACGTATTGGGCTCACAAATGATTCTCACTGTCTTGGAATCAATGGAGGTAGGTGCTGCGTGAGACACCGAAGTCCCAGCGGATACCTGAGGCGCAAGTGCACTTGAATTGCTTTCCTCAACCTGCCTGACTCTGTCATCACGATACAACTGTTGCTTCCATAGTTCCAACTCTGTGGACTACTTTGTTGATACCATCCATAACCTTTTTCTCGACCTCCTCCTTTGTTGTGGGCGTTGAATTTTCCTTTGCCTTTCCAACCCTTTGAATCATCATTCTTTCCTTTGCCTTTGCCATCATAGCTTACTCCTTTGCCCTTTGAATCCTTTCCTTTTCCCTTGCCGTGCTGGTACCCTGCGCCAAACTCCTTTCCATATCCTTTTGATTTTCCTTGTTTTCCTTTGCCATCCTTGCCACCTTTTCCTTTCTTTCCTTTCTCCTTTCCTTTAATCCTGTCAACCTCCATGGGTGTTGGCTCATCATGTCCTAGAACGGTTGAACTCGTCCATTTTGTTGTAGCACGATCAAAACGAAGAACTGCCTCTCTCATTTGATCAAATGTTGCACCTTCATCCAAATGAACATTGATGTATGTCTTAAGCTGTCCAGTGATACAACGCGATAAGATTGCCAACTTCAAGTTTTCGGGTAGAGGATCAGAAACACGAGAAAGTTCAAGAAATGTTTCCTCCAACTTAAGGATTTGTGGTAGCAGTGGCTGTCTCATGTCAAACTCCTTCCATCCCATAATTGTATTCATCATTGCCAAAGATCTCGTTTTGGATGATGGTTGAAACGTCTGCACCAAATTCCTCAAAACCTCCAGGCCATTGCACTCACCAATGTTCTTCAAAATAGTCAGTGGTCGTCTCTTCACCAAAGATGACAGGAAACTATAGAGGAATCGTGATCGTGATTTCTTCTTGTTCCCTTGTTCCCACTTTTAATCCCACTTTGGGGTTCTTGTTCCCACTTCGGGGTTCTTGTTCCGACTTTGGGGTTCTGTGAAAAACGAAGAGCGCAGCGGTCTTTTTCACTCCCAGCCTTGAGCCAAAGTCCAGTATTTAGACTTCAACTCAAGCTTTCTCAAAGTCAAGCTTATCTCAAGCTTCCAAAACGTCTTAAACGTTCTCAGCTCATCTCAAACTACTCAACTAGTTCCAAAAACGTCCAAAACCCTAACAGCTTCAGCTAATACCCTACAAAACGTCTAAAAAACTACAAGGATCTCAGAGCATCCATTCACTCTCATCAAACAACAACCAAAAGAGCACAAAACACCACAAAACAGGTCTTCCTCCAGTCGCACTCCACGAAAACGAATTAAAATACCCTGTTAAGCACCTAACACTGTACAGTGAGCTATGTGGACACGACACTACATGAATTTTCACACCCCTTCTTGGCCACATGGTTCATCTGTCTCGGTTTAGGTTCTCAACATCCAGAGTCTCAATCTCTCTGAAGTAAGATTCCGACCATTTTAAGATCCTGACGTTTTAAGCTCCTGACTTAGATCATCGTAAGCTCCAGACAATTGTAGTCATTAAACTCGGAACATCTCAGCTGAAGTTCAAAGTCAGTTGAACTGAGCTATCAACTCAAGAGTAGCCTCCAGATTAATCATAACATATCCATCATACAATCCAACCTAGATCAACATGAACATGCGTGATATGTGAGGCCTCAGATCTCGCAGAATTCTTTTGTGACTTCCCATTGAACGAAAGTCATCTCATGATTCTTCAGATCATCATCGGCCGCAACAGTGCAAATACTGTTGAACAAACCTGACAACAACAAAGATCATGTACATGACACAAACTCAAACATGAAAACCTAGTCAAAGCAACTGGAAACTCTCAAAAGAAGTGCAACTGAAATTCAAATGAACCTCACAATCTGAACTTTCCAAAACAGTTGAATTCTAACGTTTCGAGTCAATTTGCAAGGCAAAGAGGGGCGTCTGAAGTTTATGGTCATCCACATGATATTACTTAGTCAAACGCTACAAATCCATACTGGCGAAATGTCTGTTCCTGTTTCACGTTTGTTTGAAATTGGACTGCAACTGCAACTCAGCTTTTCTCACTTTCCCAAGAAAAAAGAAAACTCAATCCATCTTCAAAATCAGTGCTAGACCGTTTTAGTCCTGCTTGCTATTCCCTTTGCAGTATGAACAGCAAAAATATCTAGAACTACGACCCTTCTTCACATAGGGGCAATCTTCACGCAAATGATATGCTCTCCCCGCTGAATCTAGCACCCAAATGTCATCAGGTAAAAGATGGTCTTTTCCTCCAACGCTCTTCAACTCCTGGATTTTCACCTCTAAATCAACAAGGGTTCTCTCCAGGTCACGTATTGACTCAGGTCCCTTGAAGGTGACCCCAACTTTTGGGCCACGTGTTGAAGTTGCCCTTCTAGCCTCATTAGCAGAGTTGTAAAGCCCTGCAACTTCTCCTTCATTGGCAAGTTCATTTCCAAATCCACCAAACGGCATAAGCATCGATATAGAAAATAAACCACCAGTAGCAAAAGAATCCCCATCACAATGATAATCTCCATAACCATGATTCCAGCACACAATCTGGACCGTGAACGTTGAAAATTGGGATGCTCTTGGACCACTAGTCAACACGCATAAATGGCAAAGAAACTGAACCTGATTCACCTCACTAGGCCTTCATCTTACACTAACATCACTGCAACAAGGTTCAAAATCCTGACATCAAGTGCAAAGGTTTGCAAGTTTCCTGAAGAGAAATGCAAATGCTAACTGAATGCAAAGTTCCTGAAATGACATCCACTAAGTGCAGCGTTTCTGAGTTCACATCCACTGAACGCAGCACTTCTGAACTGACATGTAACTGCAAACTGACATCCCTACGGGTCATCATCCCGTGATGCCCAACCCTTTACAGCTAGCTAGACTGCAAGTGTGTGAACATCTTGGGTGACATCAACTGTTGCAAGACGCACTGCCATATCATTTTCACCCTTTCAGTGGACATCAGAGGCTCGTTGAATTTCAAAAACAAACATGATACAGGCAGAACTGGTGCTGGGTACGTACGACCCCACACAGTCCATGCTTGGAGAGCTCCCAAGACTTCAGCTTGGCATCTCACATGAAATCATAATTTCTGTGATATTTTCCAGGTTCCAAATTGGCCGAACTCCCATTAGGGTCCCTAACCCGGTACATTCCTCTGGGACAAAAAGCCGCATTTAGGCACTTCACACTCTCCGTTGGATAGCCCGTCGGTGAAATCGATCGAACACGATGCCCTTCATGCTCAGCTTGTCCCAAGATGGGAGTCTGTTTGTCCGGAACCTCAAGTTCCATCTTCAGGACTCCTCCAGAAAAATCATTCACTCGAGTCACATTCCAAGCTATCTCCGGAACAAGTAGCAACTGATCCAAGATGGGTACCCGGGGTACTGGACTCAAATTTTCTTTGGGGTTCATCACCGTGGAGCCTTGAGGCGTTGCTGTACCTGGAGCTCCCTGCATCATATTGATTGGCCCACCAAGAGCCATAGCTTGAGGCAAGTTGGTCATCCCAGGCCCCATGTTGGGGGGCATGTTTGCCACTCCCGTTGATCCCATTGGCATTGTAGCCGTTCCTCTCACTGGTGGTGTTGGCCAATTCATTGCCAATCCTGGTACATTTCCTTGTGGAGCAGGTGGAGGAAACTCATTGGAGCCATGGGAGCACTTCCTGCATCACTGGACTTCGGAGCTGCCTTGGCTGCCGGTGGTCCCTTCACAAGGACCTCAAGCTGATTTGCCAGCAATACAAGCATCTTCTGTTGGCCTTCCAGAAGCTTGCCAAAACTCTCATTCTGCTCTTCCTGTTTGGTAAGAAGCTTCGTTGAGATATCTTCCAACTTTGCCAAGTGAGTACCCATCTGAAGAATCGCGCCACCAACTGAAAGGTTTCGGGAAGACGTACTGAGGTGCCAATTCAAATCCTTCAATCCAGCCTTCAAAGTATCACCAATTCTGTGAACTTGTCCAGCTTGATAATTGATCCCATCAGAGTTTCCCTTGACAGCAATGCTGAAAGACTCGATCAAACCATACAACTTCTCATGCATCTCTTTGATCTCCTGGCCCTCATCAGCATCAATGGTAGCAAGATCCTTCAAGGTACTGTTGATCTTCCCGAGCTCATTGATCATCGTTGTCATATAGGGTCGCCTCTCCGGACTCCTGCTCCTATCCGGGCCAGCATTTTCATTTCCCGGAAAAGGAGTACGTGGCGAAGGCATGTCACTGTGAACTCCCGGTGTTTGAGGTAAACCCTTTTGTTCACTTCCATTCCCTTCCACATTCACAGTTCCAGATATCACCGAAGGAATCTCAATGGGCTCTTTGCTCTCTGGGGTACCATCTCCACCTCCCCTGGGCACATCATTCTCACCATCACCACCGGGGGTCATCAGATCCTCAGGGCTCTTGGTATCCATTGCTAAAAGCAAACACACACGCGTCCACAACTCTTGAGAACACAAACAGCTATCATCGAAACAAATATGAGTAAAGTTCGAGACATGCATCAAATTCTGAGAGACAATTTCACAGCTTCCAGTCACCAGGTTTCAAGTAAAACAAACGAAACATTGAACTTTGACCTTCTCTCCAGATTGGCCTAACAGTGGTTCAGCGTCCCAAACCCTGAGTCAAATCCTTCTGACAAAGTGCAAACAATGCTGAAAACTGAAACGCACTCCATACTGTTCCAAATTGAGAAAAGAAAACGACGATCCAAAGTGAAATCAAGTTCCAAAGTTTACTGAAAGCTGAAAACTGCAAAATTTGGTCCCATCTGTTTCTGCAAAATAGAGTAAAATGTCCATGACCTTAACAGATTTCCTGACAGTATCACGGAAAATCACTCAAAAACAGTTCAAAGCAAAACGTTTCAAATTAACATGCAAATATTTCTGGTGATCACTGCTATTCCCCTTCTCGGGTGAGTACCACCTCATCCGCACAATCACCAAAATCTGCATCAAAAGCTCGGATCCAGGCTGTCACTGTGGCAAAACCTTCAGGAGACAATCCCTTAGTCAAACCAACAGCCTGTGACAGGTGGAGCAACATATCCATTGTTTTGCACGATTTGGTAAGTCCATCCGAGGGATTGTGTGCCCCGGCCCAATGCTCTAAATTTAGCCTTCCTTTGTGGTGCAAATGTTGGATATATGCTACACGCAATTCTAGATGTCTGACCCTACGCAACAGTCCCTGCATGGAACTGATTGACAATGCAGCTTTAGCATCATTCTTCATCTCAAGTGCATATTCCCCAGTGGTGAGCTTGGGAAACCCTAGTTGATCCATTGGAATGCCCTCTGCAATGGTCTGAATCAACATACCTACTGACACCATCTCTTTAGCAGTTTCCACCATTGAAATCACTTCAGCCTCTGCGCTTGAAAGTGCAGGCACTTCCTGCCTTCTGCTAAAGAATTTTACAGCACATCCTGACCATACTAGCACAGCACCACTAACGCTAGACGTATTCCAGGAGGCATCACAGAAAGAGAAGATAACATTGTCCGGTGTAAGCAGGGGTGGCTCCTCAGCTGGGAATCGTTGCACAAAGTGTAAACGGGTCAACAGCCAACGCAGAAAACTACGCATCACAGATTCAGCAGCAGGAGTGGGTGCAGATTGTGAGAGGAAGGACACAGGAAAAGATAGATCAGCTCGAGACAATGCTGCCCAAGCCAATTGGCCAAGCACTCTCCTATAGCGCACAACGGCCTGTTCGGAAAGAACCTCATTTGCAAACCTCTTTTCTGCCTCTTTATGCAACTCTTCCAATCTTGGCATGCATGAATCCTCTGGTTGAGATTTCAACTTTTCATCCCATGAAGTGAGAATACTTTCCATGTATGCCTTGGTGACACCCATGTAAAGTTCATTTCCTCCATCTGAAGGTCTGTAAATGATGCGTCCCAAAAAATTGACTGCTCCTTTCTTTCGAGCATCAATCCTTCCAGTCAGTTTGATAGACCAAATGGTCTGCAGATGTTCAAAGAATTTCTGTCCGTCTTCAGAATATTCACTAGCAATCATCAAATCATCAACATACACCAGAACCAAAACCAAACCCTTGGTTCCCTTGATTCTAAACAGTGTAACTTCAAAAGTCTCCTGCCCATCCAATGACGTGATGACTCTTTGAAGCTCAAGAAACCAAAGAAGAGGGGCTCTTCTCAACCCATTCATGGCCTTCTTTACGAGCAAAGCAAGTCGATACCGGGCCTCTCCAATCATGATGGTGAAAGTACTTGGCAGCAACACCAAGTCACAAGCATCTTTCTCCACTGGTGCGTTCATGAACGCCACACTCACATCAGCGGTAAGAAGCCAATACCCATTCATGACTACCCATGACAAAAGACATCTCAAGCTGTCCAATGAGCTTGTGGGTGCGTATATGCCTGATCTAAAAGCCGACTCTGCGCCTGATGCGAAGTCACGAACTACTAGTCTACAGCGCACAATGTGACTGGTCTTTTGGGTCTTGACCCATCGACTAGAAAGCAATTTGACCTTCTTTTCCTTGGCCATCTGCCTTGCCTCAGTTTCCTTCAAACAGACACCAACCTTGAGTTTCTCCAAACCTTCCACTTCAGTTTGAAAACCCTTAACCGTTTGTTGATGATCAAGTTCCAAACCAGTGAGTTCATCATAATTTTTGATTGGAACATGAACCTCAATGTCCTTTCCCCCAAAATGAGTTGAAAACGTGGTTCCCTCAAACGTTTCCACCTCAGAATGCTCTTCTTTCCCACAAAAGTCATTCCAAAGAATCCTTTGGGACTGATAGATGATCTCATTCAACCAAAAATCCCCTTCTTGATCCTCAACCACATGATCAATAGTCATAGGTTCTGGTCCTTGATGATCATCAACATCATCCATAGGAACATCCTGTGGCATTTCCACAGGCGTTTGTGGTCCTGCAGGGGGTCCTGACTGTCCAGTTGATGGCAAAGATGGTGCAATTGGAACATCATCCAAAAAGTGGTTGGGGTGATTCATGATTCTCTGGCAAACTCTCTCCAAACCCTTCCTCAGGCCTGACTCCTGCCATGAATGGGAAAAGAACCTGAATGTCATACTTGAGTACTGGATCCATTCCATCAAAGTCCTCAATGATACGGAAATTGTGCGCTCTGACAACCTCACGTACACCAAGACGATCCTCAGTTGATGGATAAACCAGACAACCCCCACCTGTACTGTAGCGCATTCCCAAATAAGCACACAAAATGAGTCTTTGCCCTGCCCACCTTGCTGGTTCCACAGGTTTGGCATAGCCCAAAATCCCAAAAGGATAACTAGCAGGTTTCTGACCTCCACGTTTCTCACGAAGGCCCTCCAACGGTGTGCAACCTTTTGGCCTCTGACAGAAAACGTTGAAAGTCCTAAAAGTGTAGCCCACCAAATGACCAAACAAAGGTGATTCTAGAGCCAACCTGCACCTGACATGCCTCTCCAAAGCCAGCCAGACAGTGAACAAACCCTCCTTGAGGATACAAACAGCTCTCTCAATCCCCTTTGAACTGGGTCGATTCTCAGCAATGTTGCGTTGATGGTAGGACCTACATGATGAGGATTCAAGACCTCTACACATCAAATTCTGAAGATATGGTTCATTGTCGACTGAAAGCTCAACATTTCGACCACCTACTCCAACTTCATTCAACACTGAGACAATTGCACGATGATTGGAATCCCTACTTGACCCCAAAACAACACAACCCATCATCCCAGTTTGCAAAACCAACATGACCAAGATCTTCCAATGTTTCCTTGAAATGAAACACAAATCTGCACAAAGATCAAAATCACTGGTCTCTGCTTTGCGTCTTCTCCTAGCTGGGGTTCTCCCCCGTGCTTGAACGCAAGATGGACATCCCTTGTCATAAGGCCAATGCCCCTGAGATTCGTGCAAAGTCAAAGCGTCCTTCTCAAGCTCTGGAGTGATCAAACTGTCACTCTCAGGATCAGAAAACTGTGGATCAAAATGATGCCTACCAGGTTCAGGTTGAACATTCCTAGGATCACCCTGCTGAAATCTTGGATCATTGCTCTCTGCAACACTTGGTGAATATCCCTCACTCTGTTCCATTTGATCAGCAGATCCCTCATGTTCCCCTTCTCCCCCAGAATCACTGACATCAACATTTTGTGGAAATCCAAAGAACCGTTGAACATCTGAGTTCCTGACTTTCCAAACTACTCGAAGAATCAGACTGCCAATCACCTGAATCCTCCAAATCCTGGCTGGTGAGATTGGTATTGGGCTCATTGGTCAAAACATGCTCAGTCAAAGTGGCTGGATCAACATAAGAAAACATCCGACACACGTAAGAAAAACTTCCCACAACCTCTTCTCTTGTTTGTGAACCCTTCCTACGGTATGTACTCGACTTGGATGGTTTCAAATCTTTCTTTGGAAATTTGGACTGCTTGGGATCAGACACTTTGACCACAACCTGGGACGGTGATGATACCTTAGTGAGTTCAGAATCCTCCACCTTAGCAGGCAATTCCTCAGGCACAGTTGCATTTTTCTCAGTCACTGCACTCAAGTCCATGGGAATTGGTTTATCTGTCTTCTCTTTCTGGTTTTTCTTGGTCTTGGCCAAATCGGGGCTGACGCTCAACCACCACGACCTATCTGCCACTGACAAACTAAAGGTGTGTTTCTTGAACTCTAATCTGGAATCGGTAGGACTTGAAAGCACTGTCCTCCATCCAGATTCCATCAAGGCGTATGTGCTTAGCACATTCAAAATGATGTCAGCCACAACCACTTTGGTCATGGTGACCTGAACTCTGCCTATCTTGAACTTAAGGTCAACCATCCTACGGGTTGGAATCAAACCGTTGTTTGCTCCACGCAAAACAGGAGGAGGACCTGGATACACATGAGAAATTTGGTAGTGGTGAACATGACGCTCTGAGACAATGTGACAAGTGGCACCAGAATCTACGAGCCACTGATGACTTGGTTCCCCAGAACCCAAAAACCACACTCCTTGGTGTGCATCCCTCCGATAAGCCTCAGCACTCAGAAATTGCTCCACCCCACTCTCAGAACATCTTGTCCCGGATGAAGCATCCTCCTTGCCAATCATCATTGTCAACTGAGTTTCTGTTGCTTCCTCATTCTCAGGCTCTTGTTCTCCACCCTCACCCTCTTGTTCTCCCTGGTCTTCTCATCCACACCATGGAAACGTCCTCCCTTTCCACGTCCACGACCCTTTCCTTTTCCTTTGGCCTTTGCTGCTGATTTGGCTCCTCCCTTTCCACGTCCACGACCCTTTCCTTTTCCTTTGGCCTTTGCTGCTGATTTGGCTTTTGCCTTTGGATCAGACTTGGTGTTCTTCTCTGGATATTTCTTCCAACTTTCCTTCTCCAAATGGCCTGGCCTCCCACAGTGCTTGCACTTGGGAGGATCTGGACAATCACTGGCAAAATGACCCTCACGGCCGCAGTTATGACATCTCTTGCCAGCTGCTGGATTTCGATCAGGATTGGTCACATGAGCTCTCTCAGTAACAAAGTTGGTAGAACGACTCCTGACATAATATTGTTGCACCGATTCCCACAACTGGAGTACCGTGTTGGCTCCAGCAATCATCTGAACGTGCTCCACGACACGCTCTGGCAAATTCCTCAGGTACAACAAGAACTGGTCTCCCTCCATGATCCTCAAATCCAGAAAAGCTCGATAGTTGATGGATCCCTCCAACATTGAATGGTAGCTTTGAATCTCATTGTGAATCTCTCTCAGAATCTCTGGAAGATTATCCACCATTGGTCTTCGGATAGAATACTTCAAAGTCTGCTCTCGATAGTGTAGAGCTTCTGTCCGAGACAGCAGGGCAAACTCCCGACGAATCAAGCGTAGCATCTCAAAACCATTGCTGTCGGCTGTAAGGATCGAAACCAAGTCTGGAACATGATGATGATGCGACGAGATTCTGAAGAAATCTTCCGTTTGTGACTATTGGGGTCACGGATGCGAAGCCAAATGCGATCCCTGAGTCGTGCATTCTGCACGTCATTAATGGATGTCACTTGTGTATGTCCAATGGAAACGAGAGTGCCTCGCTGCGGAATACCTGTGTTGTGAGGAGAAACACTAAACTTGAGATCATTGGTGAGGGCATGTGTGATGGCAGACCAGTCGTGAAGGTTTACGCTGAACAAAGAAGCTGGAATACTGTAAAGGTCTTTGTACCAGTGATGAATCCAAATTCTCATGTAAGGCCACAACTGCGTGAGCCACATGCAAATACCAATGGCTTTCTCAAGGCGCTTGCGAGTAGTTCTGTTTCCATGAAGAAGGTCATCCAAATAGTTGGACACTTTTGCCAACTTATCTGCAGGGATAGTCAAAAAACCGGCGTTGATATGGAAATTCCACCCAATCCATTTGAGGTCTCTCGACAGTTCACACTTTGCCCAAGAAATTGGAACCTTAGTGATCAACACAAAAATGCACAGGAGACAAGCTGAGAGAGGAAGTACCTGAGCATCTTGGTAGACCAAAAAGTCATCTACGTAAAGCAAAGCTACGTGAGAAAGCCAAATCAATCGGTGAAATGTTCTGAGAAGAAAGCCGCCGACTCTGGACCACCAGGCCGCTGAAAAAGAGGCGCCAAACGGACAAACCCGATAAAAGAAGATGCGATCATTCAAGGTGAAGCCTACAAGGCCCCACTCAGAATTTTTTATCACAACCCTTTTGTGTGCGCTCTTGATGTCCAGGGAGAATCCAAGGAGGTCTGCAACTGAGTCTCTGATTGGATAACACCTAAGGACGTCTTTAGCTGATGGGAGGGTAGATCCGTCTGGCACAAAACAGTTTTGGTTTAGGCCGCAGATGCTCTGATCTACTACGAGTCGGGGGGGTCTCCCCTCAGAAATGGCGATACCCAGCTTACCTAGGGCCACTCCAGCCAGGGTTCCTGGATACTCAAAGACCCAGCCTTTGTCCACCTCAGTCTGAACCAACTCTTGGTCGGCTGCTGATTGCCAATTTGAGAAATGAACGGAAAGAGGCTCTTGGCTATGGGGATCCCAAGCTCTGTCATTGCGTGGGAAACAACCCGATAACGGAATGTCTCGTTGGTATCCTGTGCTCACCCCATTGATGAGAGAATCAAAAAATGTGTGATCTGGATCATGCATGATCTCACTAAGTGATTTCAAAACACGGAGTTGCATGGGCTGGTGCGCTCGAACCTGCCAGTCAGGGGTATGGCCATGATCAATCATCAACTTTTCAAGGTCTTGCCGGAAAGGTGCCAAGTTCTGGTCGGAAAAGGGGGGCTCAGGTGATCCAAGTTGACATGCTGCTACCAGTTTCTTGTCAAAACGTTGTGAAATGATGTGCTGCAATGGAGAAAACGAGTCAACAGCTGTGCGGCCTGACATGCTCCAATCTGGCTGAGAGAAAAGTCCCCCACCGTCTTCATGACTGCGAGGGAATGCATCTGATTGCTTGCGAGGGATGATCATCGTACGATTAGTCCAAATGATGTCACCTTGATGCCTGGAAAAAAGAGGTGCAACACAATCTCCAAAAGCCTTGGCGAGGGCCTGAGGATAACGTGCAGTATCTTTACTAAAGAAATATCCTGCTGAGTTGCGCGGACCTGCAATTGTGTCGTGAAACCCATATGGGTGAGGACATGAATTTCCAAGTTTTGTGAGATCACCTAGGCTGCTTGCAAACATCCAACTTTTGTGCCAATTTTGGCCATACTGACATGCTGCCAAGTTGATGCAGTGAATGCCAATTGAGTTCACAAACTGTTGAGTCTCGGCCTCCAGCCATGACATCGCTGAAGGAGGTTGCTCGAGGTGGACATGCCCCCCCGCTGCGTGAATCAATTGAAGGCAGGTTAAACAACGAGACAGCATGGTGTAGCTGGATTGCACTTTCTGCAGGTCTGATGCATTCAGGCCTGGGACTCCTTGCAAATGGTCTGGAGTACGCAAAGCTTTGGGGCCCCCATCATTGCGGAGCTTAAGCCTACTATATTGCGAACATGGAGGACTAGCGGCTCCATAAGCCACAGCCCCACATGAGCAAAGTCTCAGCAAGGCCTCATAGCCATCATCATTCAAAAGGTCCATTTTTGGGTTCAACAAAATATCGAATGAAAGGACGTCACAGCCATGTACCAACAGTGCTTGAGAAAGGGGGCGAGTAACACCGGCTGAAATGTCGAGAAAGATTCGAAAATGCTGAACCTCAGAAATGAACTCAAGGGCTGACGAATGAGGAGGGGCTAAGGGCTCCGCCAAAGTCACTGCTGCTTCCGGCTGAATGCTGGACCTAGGGTGAATACTGTCAGGTTGGGATGGTTCGGAATGCACTGGTGTTTCTCATGTCGGCAAAATGCCGGTGTCATGCACGTCGTCCACATCCTCTATGAGGATAGGATGTGCTGATGGAGTATGCCTGCTGTCCATCGAGGCTGTTGCTTGAATTCGGGGTGAAATCTCTGGCCCAAAATGGGCTAACCCTGCATCTCTGGACCCTGCGCTTGCAAGGTCCATGCCAACTCCAACGGATGGCTCCAGCATCCCTTGTCAGTGAGGAGTGGCTTGGTGGTTTTGGGCACTGTGGGACTTCCCACATGCCGTGCCGTCGCTCATTGGATATGCGCAATTGTGTGCGAACTTGCGAGTGCCATTGGGAAGCTTGAGTTCTGTGACCCAAGCCGTCTTACCTTGTCCCTTAGATCCAACAGTTGATTTGCCCTTATTCCCGGACTTGCCTTTGCCCTTCCCACCTTTGGAGGAGGATGCTGATGTCGATGGAGTCCAAGAAGATGTGGCCTTTGGAGGTCTGGGGCGCAACTGTAAGAGGGTGGATATATCATGGCGGATGTGCGTCAATTCATGTAAGGCGTCATTCATGGTCCAAGATCTGTCGTTAATCAGCTCTGACATGATATACCAGCATTGGCGATCTGCCGCCTGAGATTCGATTATGTTGGCATTTCTGAGTCCCATCTCGGGTTCCACCTTCTGTGTCAACAATGTCATGAATTTCTGAGTGTACTCTTTGAGGGCTGCTAGATGGGCCGCACCGCACATCGCCAGAGCCACATTATGGAGATCCATGAGTGTTCGCACTGCGTGGAGGCCCATGCCTTCATTTCGGATTTCAAGACTTGGCACATCATCAATCATCAAAGCACCCAGTGTGAGGCTTTCCAACTTGGGCATCTTGGCTGCCCGCTGAGTCTGCAACTCTTCTGATTTGGATTGGCTAAGGCGGTACTTCCAAGGGATCCACTGCCACTGCTTCTTAGAGACCTGATGATGAACCAAGGAGAGCAGCCTAGGAAAAGTAGATGGTGTGGTTTCCTGATTGAGAAGCTCTGATGGATAATTTGACAAAAACTTGGCTTTCATGTCATGGATGGTCTGGCTATCCAACTTCGGGGGGAAGCTCTCCGCCCAACCGCCGCTAGAATCCTTAGGACTCTTTTCTCCCCCTGGTGCTCCAAGGGGGTCACTGCTCTGCGATGCCGTCGCTGGTTGACATCTAAGAAACGCTGCTTTCAGAGATGACCGCTGCTGCAGGGATAGTTCTTGATCTGGGATCAATTCACCAAACAGTGCTGCGAATGCATTGACATCAGTTGCTATGAGGCCGAAATTGTGCACATTCCATCCATCTTGGATGAGTCGAGATGCCAAGGAGGGGTCCACCCCAACGTCAGAACATATGTCCTCCTGGCGCGTCCAAAATGGAAGCCCTATTGTAAGACCAAGGTTGGTGAACCAGCAAAAGGATATGCAAAATGTGGTGGTTGATGACGTTAAGGCAACCCATCTGGAGTGAATGCAGTTTGAAACATGTATCAAATTCAACAAATTCCCGCTGTTGAGGAAAAAGGGTCAACCAAAACTGACTTTGTCATTTGCTCCAAATGAAACTGTGTAGGGGTTTCCAAACGAACTCGATCATGACATGCATTGCTACCTTGTGGCCTGATAGATCTATGTGAAACCCCCGCTGTTGAGGAAAACGGGCCAACCATGCACGCGCCTTTTTCATAGGTTCAACCGAGAGCTCCAATTGCCTGCCAACCTTTGCGGCATCCAGGATGAGTACACAAGACCTGATTGCTGTCGAGTGATAAGTCATTACGACGGTGAATCAAATCGGATGCAAAATGACGGCCACAGGCTGTGGCTACAAAGGTTGGGTCTGCTTCAGTCTTTTGAATATGCCAGTCCATGATGACATGAAGGGTATTGCGATAGCATCCGCAATCGAGTTCATCAACAATCAAGGGATCCTCCCGTTTTTGTTTCTTGGTGGCCACTGCTGCTTCGGCTGAACCCTGGCTGGACGTGGAGTCACTGGCCGACTCGGATGAGGTGCTATCTTCTGACACTTGTGTTGCCTCCGTGTCTACAACAAGTTGGGGAGAGTCTGCAAAATGGAAAAACTTCCAATTGAAGGGCACCTTTGTTTTTGAAAAAGACTCCAAAACAAATGTAGGCTCTGCTAACGGTATTTGGCCTCCCCTAATTAGGGGAGTATGTGGGCGCCAACCTGCCTGGACCGTTTTTATGATGATGTCCTGCACCGTCAGGGATCCGTCAACGTCATCCCGAGAGTACAACCTAGTCGATTGGAAGGGGTCTTTGTGTTTACCCTGCAAACGGCGAAGTTCTGGTGCAATCTGCAATTGGGAAGCCCAGCTCAAAAAAGTGGATTTTAGTCCATGAATTGTGTAGTGAGCTGCATTGGAGAATTCCAAGGGTGCGCTACGCCACGGCAAAACTAAGAACCGTCTGAAATGAAACAGGGCTTCAGAGTAAGACATGGCGGAGATAGGCTGTCTAAATGTAACACCTTGAAGGCTAGGAAGCATAAAATCTATCCGTGTGCGGTCCTGACCCGTGAGCACCTGATCTAGCGTGGTGAAAAATCTCTGGAGCCAAGTGTGAGAACCCCTGCTGAGGAACCCTGAGCATAAGACCCCAAAGGGAACGCCCGAAGAACAAGTCTTTGTCTTCCAAGATAGCCCGCGGGGTGAACGGTCATCATATTGCATTTTATGCATCATCACCCGTTGAATATCACCAAATCTCATGCCTGAGAATGCCATGAACAAAAAAGTTCCCAAGGCGAGGACCTCCACGTTGTGCACGAGCTCTGCAAAATGCGGCGCTCCCACTGAACCAACACAAGCAAGGGAAGGGGCAAGGACTCCTTCCTATCTGCAATGACTTGGATCTTGGAGAAACTAAGCACAAGTGGTGAGAAACATTCTTGAAAACAGGTCAGTTGTAACTGTTTCCAACTCCAACGGATGGCCTTCAAGGCCATGCTGCAATGACCCTTCTCGTGAGCAAGGGCCAATAAGCAATCTGCTAAAACCAAGGCTGACATCTGGTTAAGGCTAATCTGCAAATTGTGGACACATGCTGCAAATGCCAAAAGAGTGGAAAGGTAGCGAAACACAGTTGGAGGTGAAAAGCCGTTCAAGATACGCATCCAATGTTCTTGGCAATTGTCGCTATTAGAAATCTCCATCAAAATTGCAGAGTAAATGCCATAAACTTGCAAAAACCTTGGAATCAACGATGTCACCACTGAGCAGTCACTGGTCCTCCTAGCTCGCGACAATTGATTGGCTGCTGGGTCACTCGCTGACTTTGCGATTTGCAAAACACGAGGTTGTGACTTCTGTGGTGTTGCAGAACCATCAGATGGAATGTTTGGAAATGATGCAACGAGGTGGAGCTAATGAGGCTGCATTCTGTCTCGTGTTGGTCGAGCTAGTGGTTTAGCTGTACTACTAAGCAACACTGGCCTCCATCCTGCAGAGCGGCTCAACACGTCGGGTCTGGGTAAAGGTGAACCTGCAGGACGAGGAACAGCTGATGATTGGACCTGCAAACCTGATGCCTGCTGAATTTCCGAAGTAGGACGACCGTCCACATCTAAATGGTATCGAGATGTCAAGCGTGGTGCATGAGTTTGGATGGGTCTTGCAAGTGGTTCTGAAACATCTGGTGAACCCACTACACTCCAATCATCTGCATCTGCTGATTCAAGGTCCATCTCGAGACAGCATGAGTGGCAATGCAAACGCCAAGTACAAGACAGTCAGATCTGCAATTTCCAAACGGCAAGCACTGAGGGCCGGATGAGGCTCCAAAAGTGGTCAACGAAACATGGCCACGAGATCCCCCGGGGATGAAACTACGCGTGCAACTCTAAAGGTGAAAAAGCAACTGACTGCCAAGTGCGGAAGTGAACCAACTGGTGCGACCGAAAAACAAGTGCAGCATGATGCCCAAACAACATGAGTGTTCATGCTGCTGTGTTCGCTATGTGAGTTTTTTTTTTAAATTTCTTGCCACCCATGCTATGCTATGCTGCCACCAACACATGCTTGATCCAAAATTTGCCAAACAAATTAAGATCAACGTAAAACAAACATGAACAAGTACATGTACAATTCCGAGAAAGCATGGTTCTTATCAGCATCGCTCGAGAGCTCCCACCCCAGAGAGCTGAAAAGAAGGTTGATCATGCGCTCCGTTTGAACTGCAGCACCAGGTTCACAAATACAAACGAAGTCATCATAGAAAGAGCTCCAAACTAACGAAGCTCGAGCAGTGCCAATCATCTTGAGCGCTTGGGACACCCTCAAGAATGCCGCCACAGATGCCGTAGCCCCAAAAGGCATTGACTCCATCTTGAAAAGCTTTGCTCGGCGCTCTGCAGGGTCGAACACTGAGATCCAAGCGAAGTTGAGGTGCGTGCTGTTGATGCCAATCTGGCGATACGCCTTCCGCAGATCAAAGGTTCGGCCAACGAGCTTCAAAGGTACCGGCGACAGTTGCATCCACCGCTTGATCATGCCAGCAATTTTGTCAATGGCGTCGACCATGAATTTCTCTTGCAAACCAACTGTAGCATTGACATGCGAAGCAGAGAAGTTGTCAATCGGTCGCAACTTACCTTTCTGCACCAAGCCAAATCGCGGAGAAACTACCGCCCCAGGAGGCAAGTCAGCACACTCGAAAGGCCCTGAAAGGAAGCCCGCAGCCACCTCATCGAGAGTAGCTTGCCACAACATGTCATCCAGCTGAAGATCAGAGGTCGCCTTAGTTGACGCAATCGTCTTTGCTGAAAAGACATCAGCCATGCTCACCAAAGTCTCCAAGTGCAAGGACGGCGCACGAACTTGACCCGGAAAAACTCCAGAAGCTGGCAGCCAGCCTCCCAAAGGAAAACCCTCGGACATCTCGTCAGCAATATTGACATCCGGATACTGAATGTGTTCCAGAGCGCGCTTGAAGACGCACACGCGCTTCTTTTCCAAAATCTTCCGAAGGTGGGCCGGCATCCCAGCACGTAATTCGCCTTCTTGTCTGTCAAGGTCCTTGCACCATTGGAGCAGCAGCTTTGAAAAAGAACATTGTACCCGGCGGAACTCAAGCCCCTTGTCAGAGATGTGCGCATGTATCGCTTTTTCCAAAGCATCGCCAACTCGCAGAGCCATATGCAACGGGTGTGTCAAGGTGCAAGCCGCGGCGATATAGTCCATATAATTTCTGGGAATGCCCACCATGGCAAACATGAGCTCAGCAGGTGCAGACTCCGGCCCATCCGCTGCGGACCTAATGTTTTCCATAGACTCTGAAGCCCAATAATCACCCCCATCGTGTTTCGAAAAACGTACCAACCGAGAGCCTGGTGGAAAGGCCTGCAAAGATGCCGGCAAACGCTGTCCAGGCGCTAACTGCTGCAGATCAGGGAAATCTGCAATGGCGAACGGCTGAGGTTGCAAAAAATCTGATAGGACAGGAGGAGCACGACGTCCACGGGGCAAACAACCCGAAATGGCTTTGTTCACTTGTGCATTTTGAAAATTGTTGAAAAAATGGTCCATTTGGTCGGCCACGTCAATGAAACCACGTTCCAAAGCACGGTCTTTGACGGCTAGTGCCCAGCTAGCAGCCATGGTGTCGTTGTAGGCACACTCCAGAGCTGTTGCAAAAGAAGGCCCTTTGGGGCCATGAATGCGCCCCCATTTGAGGTGACCATGGCTGTTATCACATGGAACGCAATGTGGAGGCGCAGTTGAGGAAAACTACACCACAAGGCTGTGTCCTTCTTACGAGGTGCCAGGAACATGCAGGTGTGGAAGGAAAAAGCAAACAGCTTCTTACGGCGTCTCTGTAGCCGACGAAAAGGTCGAGTGACCCACATGAGAGAGCTGGCTGGGTTCTCAATGCTCCAGTCGATGTTTCTGCTGTCCAAAATTTCTACTGCCTCACAAGTATATTCATAAAGCAGGTTGGCCGCATCCAAACGCTGTTGTTGCAAAGGTGCGAGATTAGCAAGTCCCATTGGGAACTCCACCGAACGTAAAGGCGGTGGTCCAGGCTGAATCTCCCGAGCAGCACTTGCAGTCCCGCACGGAGGAGCAAAATGAACATAATGAAGGGACGCGGTGCGCAACAAACTAGTCAAATTTTTTCTTTCGGAAGCTTTGACGATGTTCAAACGAAGAATTGGAACCCCCTTGGGCCCCTTGTGATCAATCGACAAAACTTGAAAATTGTGTTTGCGCAAGGCACGCGACAACTTCGCTTGCCCACAAAAAACTTCAACACAAACTGCTGTTTGCAGAGGGTGTTTGTGAATCGGCTCGGCAGCACTTAGTCACTGAGGCTCAGGGCACTGCGTGAGCGGATGCGGCTTATGACACTGGATGCACTGATGGATACCCTTGACACAACGAGTGTACCCATCTTTCTTGTGTGTGGAGTTGGAGCACCCATGTGGCAAATTGTAATTGTAACAAATGCGCATCTTGTCCTTGTTAAGACCGTTGTGCCCCTTGAGGGCGTCCGGCACTTTGACTTTGTTCGCCGATTTCGGCTGTGGCTTCTTCTTTGGCTGTTTCTTGGCACTAGCTGTCTGCTTTGACTTGGCTCCACGCCGGCTTCGAGAGGAACTGGAGGAGCGAGTACGCCTGTTACCTTTGCTAGTGCCTGCAGGCATTGGTAGCAAATGGAAAACCACTGAAGGCGAAGTGTGAAGTTTCAACATCGCCTCATCAAGAGGGTACTTTCCATCAGGACCAACTTTGATGTTGGACTTGCGGTACTGGACGGGACAAATGCTGCATGAAGAAATGGCGAATTTTCTCATGCTTTTCATAAGTCATGATGCCAGCCTGATCAGCGGCGATGCCTCGCCTGACGAAAGCATTTTGCACCTTGAGGTCAGTGGACAAGTCAGCACTGGTGTCAGGTGCTTTGGATTTGACTTGAAGTTGCTGGTCCTCAATCACCACAATGCGTTTGTCAGCTTTCACTGACTGAAGCTCCTGTTCACGGCTAATGCATTTGCTGAGGGCTAGATACTTTGGTGCGGCTTCTTCAATCATCGTTGTGAAGTAGTCCACAACACAATGACCAGGCTCGTAATCCCCCTGAATGGAGAACCCCGTGATGCGCTTGGACAACTGCCGCATGCGTTCATCCCGCTCTTGTGGAGGCAGCCTTTTCACTTGGCCTTCTGCATGTGGTTCCACACGTTGTTTGATGGCAGCCACTGCTATAGTGATAGACTCATAGCTCAACTGTCGCAAAAAAGACTCAGTGCCGAACGTCGGGTTTGTGAAAGCACCTGAAAGGAGGGCCTGAAACCTTGTGTCATCAACGGTGCCAGGCTGGCCACATACAGAGAAGGCTAAATTGTTGAAAGACTTGATACCCTGGTCCACAAGTGCTTGAATGTCAGCAGCTGAAAACCAATCTCCTCGCAACGGTGTTTGAAACTGGCTGTCGACTCTACATAGGCTGACATGGCTAACGTGGAGCGAAAACGCACTGAAAGTGTACAAATGAGAGCAGTGCAAAATGTCCAAGAGAAAATACAATGTGACGCCTAGTCGGTGTTTAAGTGTTCAACTGGAAATTAAAAGTGTTCATGATTAAAAAATTCCAGTGTACATCAAGAGAGGGGAACGCGCCCTCTGAGCCTCTGCAAGAGACGAGTGTTCATGCTAGTTGTTTGGCCTTCCTCCCCGACTTACAAGTGTCTCAAGCAGGTGTACAACCCTGATGTGAGAATGGGTGAGGTAGACCTAATCAACTGACATCACATGTGTCCACTCGAGAAGTGGTGATCACATGATGCACTGCTGAAAAAAAAGGAAAAAGGTGCACATGAAAGGTTGTACAAGACCTTCACATGAACAAGCAAGTGTGCATGAAAGAGAGACACGAGACTCTTTCCTCATTCATTGGTAGCACGTACAAATGCTGGGCCTGCCATTCGGCTGGCAAAACAAGTTTTGCACTTAGGGCATTCTACCGTGGCACCTCGTCCATGGATGTCGTATCGGGCAGAAGGTCGCCGTCCACATAGGAAGCCTTTGTCATCGGCCTGCTTGAGGTGAAGCACGGAGGAGGCTTTGTGGATCCACACTTCTAGATTGCTAGATGTAGCAACCAGCTTTGCACGCAATTCATGGCCCAGCAGGCTCCACAAAGTCTGTGTGTCCTTGACGCAATGCTGTTCTACTCTGCATTCTGACACAGCATCCGAAGACATCCGTCTCCGTACCCGAGTCAGAGTCCCCTGCCCACCTTGCAAAGCCATCGTTGCCAACGTCTTTCCAGTCATCCTCGGCTGGCATGTCTTCGCCCTGTGGCTCAGCGTCCTCTCCTGGCAACTTCTGGACAAACCTGCCGGAACGGGTGTTGTCAGGGAAAAACTTTTTGGCAGCAATCTGATGGACAACTGTAGCCAGAGCACGAAGCGCTGGTGCCATGGCATCTCGAGAATAACATTCTGCAGACTTCGAAGCCAGATCAAGGTGGTGACCCAAGTTTCTGCGAAGCTGTAAACAGGCACCGCTTTTTGCCATCCAGCTCAAAGGGGTCACTTTGCATGAGTGACTTCGAAGTGCATTCCTGTTCATTGTCTGCACCTTCAATGTCTGTCTCAGGTACTCACCAATCTCACTGGCTTGCAAGGATCGAGGATAGGCTGAACCTCTTTCATCGAAGTGAGGCATCAAAGGGAAGGCAATCTCTCCCTCCACACCAAGCTCAAGCACAGTCCTGGCCTCAATCCATGAATCAAACCAGTTCGTCCCAGAAACGCTGACCATCGGTGCCACCACTGGTAAAATAGTCCTCTTGTGGACGTCTGACCGGGCTCCCTTATGTCCCAAAACTGAGAGCTCGATGAAATTATGGGGCTCACTGCATGGGCCACTTGTCATTGGAGCATCCCGATCAACTCGATCCAGCATGATGGCTGTTGTCCGTGCCACGTCTGAGGCTCTTGCACAGCCATATGTCATGATGAGGATGCCACCAGTCAAAACCCTGTCAGGCAAGGATTCCGCTGAACAGCAAAACTTCTCAAGCTTGCCAACTTGCTCGACAGTCAGGGGTGCAGCCTGAAGAATAGGTGGTGCCCTCAAGACAAGTGACTTGGCTAGTACTGCAACTCGCTGTGAAATCATCATTGCACGGTTCCCAGTGAGTCCCAGCATACCACTCGTGAACCTGACCGCCTCAAGGAAAGATCTGCCCGATGAAGCCGAAGATGAAGGGTCGTTAACCAGATGCGTCATAAAGGCATGAAGGTTATGTTCCAACAAAGGGAAAGGAGTCAAATTACCAGACTTGCAAAAATCTGCGAACCTGACCATGGAGCCCAGCCTCTTTGCAATGGTGCTTGTTGCTTTGCCACACAAACACTCAGTAACAGTGCGAAGTACAAACTCACGCTGTTCATCAAAAGTTGCTTCAGCCGGCACTCCATCAAACGCAGCGAACGCTGAAATGTCCAACATGACCAAGGACGTCCAACCACTGACCAGTGTCTGTCTGCGCGCCTCTTCATTCTCCAGGCTCGATCTCGCGAGTGCCTGCATGTAAACGGGCCTAGGTGACCCAGCTTTAAACGCCTTAGCCAATGGAGTCTCGGGCACATCGTCGACAACCGCTGTCTCATGACACGGCAGCAGTGCTGGGCGTTTCAACGGGGGAACCTTGAAGAGCTCCTCTGCTACACTCTTTTTTCCAAAAACAGCGGAAAGAAAACTGTTGCTCTCCCACATGAAAGAAGGTGCAGCATTTGCCAAACTCCTCGAAAAGGCTCTTTCGGCTCCAGCATGATCAAAATTGGGATTAGCTTCAACTCTAGGTGGAACAATTTCAGATACTGAGCTTGAGGCCTATGGCATCCTCACCCGCTGGCGACTCTGATGCAACAGCACTGTGTCCCAACTGGTGGGCATGCTGCATCAGTTCATTCATAGATGTGTTGACTGACCTCGTGTCAGAACAATCGTCTCCAAAGATATCCTCACCCCCCTGAATGTCCATGACAAACATAAATAACAAACTGCAGAAATAGTACAAAGACTGCAAGGGTACCCAAAATGACAGTGAAGCGGAGCAGTCGCACTTGAGTACGGTGTACAGAAATCAACAGCAAAAGGTTGTTGTTGATGGTGTTGACAAAATGCAAAATATTGTGGAGATCCACAGCTGCGGTCGCAGGGGACGATGCACCTGAAGACGCAGTTGTTCCTGACATACAAAATCACTCCTGGAGTAGCAGCCAAACGAAGGCTGACAACCAGCCTGCAGCGAAAAAGGCAAGATAGCTGACACCGGCACAGGCCAATTTGCGCAAGGAAATCGGCTTCGGCACCACTCGCAAAGCAGCAACGCCACGGTCGCGGGCGCCCATCCACGGTTCTACTTTGTAGAAAAGAGCGAACGGTTCTGGTCCACTTGCTCTTGTCCAGTTGGAGCCAAGAAGAGTGTCTGGACTCCTAAGACGTTTGCGGTTCTTGGCCTCTGGTCCCTTGCGACCAAGCGTCCACAATGCCAAGGTCACTTGACCAGCCTAAATGGGACCAGGCCACCTGAGGCCAGTGATGCCACGACCGTTTCCCTACGACGACGTGGTGGTAAACCGGCGGTGCTGCCCGACGAGACATGGAACCGGAAGGAGTCGGCTCAAGAATGAGCAAAACAGACCTGCCGAAAGAGAAATTGGTCGGTCACAGATCAGAATCGGTGACCCCTGTCTGTTGGAGCAACGTGTGAGACAAAATGAGGTTGGGCGCTCAGGCAACCAAGAACTTCAGGTTCGAGTTCGAGCATGTTTGCATCAGCATGTGCAGCTTCCAACAGAGCGACGGTTTGGGCGCTACTTTCAGGATCACGCTGGAGATTGCATGAAGAAGCTCAGCAACGCGGACAACCATAGGGATTCTGATGACTGGCCGGATAGGTACACAAGTGATTTGGGCGTGTTCCGTCTCGCCAACTGCCCACCATGGAGTGGAAGAAGTGTTCAAGTTCACGAAGGCGAGTTTAGCCCTGTTCGTTGCATTCTTTGACCTGCAATGTTTGAAACTGTTCCCCTGCATCATGAGTCATGGTGATTTCAAACCCGAGTAGTATGGCCTGGAGTCAAACTGCATGATCTCAGAGGATGCTCCAGGACCGGCGCTGGTGGGAAATGGTGCTGGAGGCAAGGAAGCAACAGCACTGGTCACATAAGATCTCGAGGAAGGCTCATGGCGAGGAACTTCTGCAGGGTATGGTCCAAAGATGTCATCAGCTCGACGCATGGCTGGAGGCCAAGAACGGTTTGCTTCGGAATCACGCTTTTGCCCAAACATTTTTGACGGTAAAATGAACTAGACGACGGATGGCCCGAGCGCGAGAGAAGTACATTGAGATGTATAACTGTGGAGGTCGTAGAGCACTACAAAGAAACTGGGGAGGTCATCTTGTCTGAGATCGCTTTTGGTGTGAATTTGGGGGTTTGAAAAGTGACCTCAAACATGCGCCAGGCGGTCCTGCAGTCAGAAGTTGATTGGCTCAAGGCAAAGCGGCGAGAGCTCAAGCAGCAGATGAAAGAAGCTCGAGTGGCAGCAAAGAAGTTGCAGAAGCGAAAAGCTAAGTTGGTGAACGCTTTAGATGTGACTGACGCAGGCCGCTAAGCAATTGAGCGCAGAAGATCTCGAAATGCTGTGGCGCGCGCGCCGTCTTGAAGAAGCTGCAGATGAGAGCCGTTTCTTGCTCGCATTGGAGCCAAATGAAGAAAACAAAAGACGTTGGCTGCAACGCCCATTGAGCTTCTTCCATGTACGCTCTCCTATTACATACCTTGTCAATTTAGGTATGGCTATATTGAAATCTCAGGACCTTTCTTCCTCTAAGATTTCCGACTTGCAGACAGCCATTGCTATCGGCCAGGCTAATTGCACCACTGCCAGGCGCCAAGCTTTCCCTTTTCTTTCTGTCATTGTGGGTGTGCTTTCTACCATGCTCACAAGATATCTTGGCACTTCATCGCGATGCTGTGATGTCATGAAGATTGGTGTTGACTCCTGCCAGGTTACTCGGACCGATTTGAAGAAATTTGGCGAAGCAAAGTAGACGCCGCGAGATCAAGTGCATGGTGCTGATCGGATGGTGGCAGTGTTTTACTTGAGCAGATTCCACGGAGCTTGAACGAAGTGTGGGCGATGTGCGCATGGACCTACACAGGTTTTTCTGTTTAATGTGTGCCTGTAAACAAGGAGCATTGGAGTCTGTTCAGGTTTGGGGACCTGCCATGTTTTTCCTCCGTTGCGAAAGGCAAGTTGGGAGGGTTGTGTCTCACAGTTTCACGTATGCCATTGGTGCAAGTAGTGGCAAGAACTGAAACTGGACGCGCCGAAAGGATGTCCGACAAAGGTCCTGCACTTGCAGCCGATCGCTTGATTTGTGTTCTTGAAAAATCTCACTGAAGCGAAGAAACATTTTTTGGCTTTGTTGTGTTTTTCAAGAACTGGCCGTGTGTTCATGTGTGTTGCAAACAATGTATGTGAAAGGAACAGTTGCTTCGCAGGCAACTTTGAATCTGATGGTCAATATTTTCGTATGATAGCTCGATTGGCTGCTGTGTTTTTTGGCGAGCCAAGTGGGTTGCGAGATCTGAGGAGTGGTGACCCCTTCAAGATGGGTATATTCGGCAAAATTGCATACACCTGTTCAAGGTTGATGTACCGCCAGGCAATTTGCAGATGGTCTGTTCCGGGTTCTACTTCCGAAGCTCAAAAGCTTGGGCCGTACAACGCTCCCGCCAAACTGGGCGCTTTGCAGTGCCGTATCGCGTTTCGGAGGCTCAAAATCTGTGCCATGTACAAGTGTGTCGTTGCACATGTGAACTGTGAACATGACGAGGTCCAACTCAATACAAATTTGCTCGGTTCTATCTGACATATGTTCTGAAATTTTGTGTGTTTTTTGGTTGATTTTGATCTCACGAAATTTTCAGCACGTGCTTTGCAGTTTATTTGTGATTTGCTCGCAGATGGACTACGGATGGGGGCGACCGGTCCAGCAGGTGCGCATCTGGCTCAGCCTTGACATCTTGAAGAACGTATAGTTGCTGTGGAGCACTAACTCAAGCAAAGCTTCATGTTTTTTGGAAAGCCTTGCTTAGAAACTGTAGCGCACCATTGAGTGGTCCAGGGTGCTCGTGCTGTGAATCGGGATTGCAGATGATAAGTGCTTGCATGAACAAGTCCGGCATGATTGATCGATGTGCAGTCTTTGTAAAGTTGCGTTAATGTGCATATGACACTTCTCAGAGGGTCTCCTTTTGAAACCAACATTATGGGTCATGCGTGTTTTAAGTCTGGGAGCCTTTGTTTGAAGCTTAATCAAGCACAACAAATTTGGCGAAGTGCAAGTTGTGCGAGCAGAAGAGTTTGCTCAGACAATTTGATTCAGCAAATCTTAATTTGCATGGACAACATCGAGTGTTGAATTCAACAAGACGGACAATAGACAACCAAAGATCATTTTTCAATCTTTTCATGCGTTGTTGCTGTGTCTCGCTGTCCCCTTGCCTCCGCGTCTTTTTTTTTCTCCAGTTCGCAGTGTTTCCTTCTTCTTCCGCTTTGCTTTCCACACGCGGATGATTCGCGACGCGTGTTTTGCGCCTTTCGGCGTGTACTACACGTCTTCTTGGCACGCGCAGTATATTGGTGATTTGTTTCCCAAGCACGGCGCCTGCCAAAGCGCAAGGTAATTGTTCCAAGCATCAAATTGAGCAAAGGTTTTTCAAGCCCTTGCTTGCCACGATTTCTTGCCAATGCTGTGTCAAGATCCCCTCTTCGATCCAAAAATGCGCCTGCCAAGATTTCATGTCAACATCCCGCATTTGTTGTCCCAAACCTGCCCCTCCAAGAAATCACAAATTTCAACGCGAAAATGGCCCAATTTATCCAAACATGATTTTCCAAGGTTCTCCATGTGATTTTCCAAGTTTCGTTTGGCAGCGTTTTTTCGCAAAATGCCGCAGCAAGATTGAACTGGGGAGTTTTGATTGGAAAGATTTTTTGTGGCAACCACCGGCCAGACACCTGAGAGATTGAGCTGGGGATTTTTGATTGGAAGGATTTTTCGTGGCAGGTGGAGACCGGACACTTGCAAGATTGAAGTGGGGATTTTTGATTGGAAAGATTTTTTGTAGCAAACACCGGCCAGACACCTGAGAGATTGAGCTGGGGATTTTTGATTGGAAGGATTTTGGCGTGGCAGGTGGCGGCCAGACACTTGCAAGATTGAAGCGGGGTTTTGAATGGAAGAAAAATTTGTGGGAAGCACCGGCTGGACACTTGAGAGATTGAG
>Ga0126342_10001467_pt1 | contig 33288 bp, 26 predicted proteins | sample Cyp1metagenome_FD_92528 | JGI IMG/M metagenome (GOLD analysis project Ga0126342, IMG submission 92528) | Coral microbial communities from Lord Howe Island, Old Settlement Bay, Australia - Cyphastrea 1 metagenome | ecosystem: Host-associated > Invertebrates > Cnidaria > Coral ...
ATACTACCAAAAGTGAGGTTCTCCAGGAAACCTAGGTTTTGCATGCATTTCACTCGAAAGCTCGGTTTTCACCCTGGGACCTACAAAAAGTAAGGTTTTGGTTTCGCTAGGTATATATATATATATGTATATATATATGTATGTGATTATCTTCATATATATATACATATGCGTGATTATATGTTACTATATATATATATATATGTACGATTATATATAATATATACATGCATATATAATCACATATATATATACACATGTGTGTGTGTACTTGGGCCACTCAAATTCAAAGGTACATATTTTTAGGAAACGGGTAGATATTGAAAAGCACCACATGTTTGCCCAAACGCTTTGGTTTTGTGTAGTAGTGTAGTCTTTAGTTCTTGCCCACTGCTTTCCATGCAACTTGTGCTCAAATGTTTGAATCTGAACCAGTTCTGACTTGCAAGCATGGGGCTGGGTGAGAAGCCTAGTTATAGTTGCTTTCACAGTTTGTTTATTGAGTGATGGACCTGGGCACATATGATGTGACTGACATTAGCCGCTTTAGAATTGTACCACATGTTGTCACTGGCCTTGCGTGAACGCGAAATGATGCGAACAGTATGTCTAATTGCCACTTGATCGCTTGTTTTGACAATGATGTCATGTATGCTTGGGGACCCTTTTTCGTATGGTCCGAACAGAAGGCATGGTCTGAACAGAATGGCATGACCCGAACAGAAGGCATCGGGTTTTGAGCTTATACGGCGGGTTTTCAGTATGTTCCTTGGCGGTTCCTATATGTACCTTTTGAGTTCATGCATGATTTCAGCTTCCCTTTGTACCCAAGTGTTCATGTCATGTTGCTGTGATGCTGTCATGGTGCGTGTGCAGCAGGATTCTTCGGATAGGCTTGATTTTACTGTTGATTTGTTGTCGTGCTATAAAGTGTGAAATATCAAAAGATTGTGTGTTCAAGGTATGAAAAGCACAAATGATGTTGGAGTGGACACTGGACACGTTTGATTTTCCCTGTCCAAGACTTGGTTGTTTTACATGTGCTGCGAGACAATCCAATGTACTGCAGATACTTTGCTACTGTCACGCACAGCTGTTCGGGTCGTGGTGTTTCACTCAAACTGTACACAGCTACTGTCACGCCGTTTGGATGCCTGAAACAATGCGCCGTTTGAATGCCCAGGAGTATATCTATATATATAACATACATCCCAATCTTTGTTGGTTGGAGCTTCCATTTTAGTCATAAAAGCATCATTTTACATCCCAATAATAATGTCAAAACCCTTCAAAACCTGTCAAAAATGTCAAACAATGTCAAAATTGTTAGTTCAGTTTGGTTGCTTCGATCCTCCATCCATTTGCAGTAGCACTGTTCATGCTATATTAATCTATATCTGGTTGGTGGTTTGGAACATGGCTTTGATTTTTCCATATGTTGGGAATGTCATCATCCCAACTGTTACTCACTCCATCATTTTTCAGAGGGGTAGGTTGGCCCCCACCAACCAGATATGATTTGTGCGCCATGACTCCATGACTCCATGACCCAGATTGGGACGTTGGGACCATTGAGGCCCGCGAAATTGGTTGCACCGCTATGGCTTAGCCTTCAAAGACTGCCATGGCCAAGTGATCCGTTTGCAGCGTCCCGTTCCAGCAGATTTGAAGGACCCTAAGGGACCCCAAGGGACCCCAAGGGACCAAGGGAAAGTTTTGGAGGGATTTTTGGATCATCCTTGGATGATGTGTTCGGATTTGGATCAAAGTGAAGCAGTTTCAGTTGGGAAATAACCGTAACCAGCGAAACCTCCCACATGTTTCTTTTCTATTTCGTTTCCGGATTATTCTTTCACACTTGGAAACATGCAGAACTGCAGTTCCCAGCCCGTGCTGCGTTCCAGTTTGCCAGGAGGCAATGAGGCAGACACTTGGACTGCGTGACATCGAGGGGCCATATGGCAGATGGACGGTGGCTGAGGTCTTCAACATGGCATTGATGTTCGGTTATGTTATATTGCGTATATATATATGCAGATGCATATAGAATATTATATGCATTCATTGATGTTGGATTAATGTATGCTATGTTGTGTTCAATCCTTCAAGGTTGTCCGATTCTCACGGACTCGTTAAGTCAGATTTCTTTGGAGCGTCCATGGTCCACCCAACTGAGGATGACGATTGTGAAAACCTGTCAGCTCGATGTGGATGGTTGGCTGAAGGACTGGTCAAATCATCCCAACGCAAGAACATATGTTCAATGGACAGGTCCTTGTTATATTGCTTGCACAGCCTTTGATGATGTATACATATATACATCTTACAAGTTTTTTGTTGTTTTTATTTCATTGTACTGAACCAGATTGAACCTAAACTGTAATCCGAAATCAGCATTTCCCCATGATTTGTATATGGTGCTGGATGACAGGAGTGCGAAGAAGAGGAAGAAGAAGAAACAACATGAGTTGGCATGAGCAGTCCGTTTCTGCTTGGCAAATCGATGTATACATCAAACAACCTCTAGCTGATGATCTAAATGACAAGAATGGAAAACGATACTGAAATAACCTTGTCTGAATTTTGTGAGGCAATTGATTTCGATCTAGTTATGATCTACGATTATTTGCCTATATATGTTGATTTATGTAGGATACTGAGCAATACATAGTATCAACTCCGATTGGTGCAGGGGAAATCCAATGGAACGGTTTGATCAATTCCCACTGCGGTAGAATCCTTTGGTTCTTGCGAGTGGTTCTTGCAAGTGCGAACAAAAATGAACAAACACTTGCAAGGTACTCGTAGTGGCATGTTTACTCAGTGCTGCCAGCATCGTGCGTCGCTGCCGGCAACAAAAAATGAACGAAGTGTGATCTGAAGAAATGTTCAAGAAAAGCAAGATCTTTATTGCTTTTCCAGTTGTTTTGTTCAATTGTGTATGTTGCATTGTATAGGAACGGTCCAGAATATTTTACCGAATACTTTGAATTTCCTTTGACCACTGTGCCGAGGCCCGAAACCCAGGTGCCTCCTGGGGTGGACCCGATGGAAGGGTGATGTCTTTGTTTTCAGCTAGTTTGCCCCGTGAATTTTTATGTCTTGGATCAACTCAAAAATGTTCTGTTGTGATTTGTTTTGTGGATTTTTGTGGGTTTTATCAATTCTTTGTAAATATGTTGGTATGTTTTTGATTTGTCATTGCATTTTTTGGCGGGACGCTTGGAGAGGGTTGGATTTCTGGTCCCCTGTTGGGATTGTGGGGCAGAAGAGTTTTAACAGGAAACTGGTCAACAGAGGAACGGAAGACGCTTGAGAAGAACCTTGCGATCTTTGCTGTTCTTGTAGCGACTGAAGGGGAGAGCTTGCATTCAGTTGCTTTGGTGACGTGAGCCGGACGCAATTTTTTGGCTTTCAGAGCTCAGTCGTCATCAAAAACCTAGCTCTGAATTACTTCCTTGAGTTTCAAGGCCGTGAGGGTGGAGGGATGGGTTCAGGCTGGTGGTCTTACAGATTCTCAAGGCTAGCCTTTTGTGAGATGATGAATCGACTTACATTCTTTCTGGTTGACACACCATCCAGAGAAGTTGGGATTTGACAACAGCTTCAGCGGAACTTGAAACTGTGAGCCGCCATGCAGGTTTATCGCAATGAAGAAGGCTGGGCATACGGAAGCTTACTGCATACCAATCCCCAACTGGTGGCCCTGGGAACCGATGAATCAGTCATCTTTTGGGCAGAGGGTCCTTATGTGGCTTTGTCTGTAAATAGGGTACCCCAAGATCCATGATTAATAATCAGTTGCCTACCGTATCCCATTGACATGCTGTAAATCGATGCAACATCTACCAGTCTGTCAGCAATTTCCAGAGACACCCAGTGGATCCCAATGGTATTTGTTCACAATACCTGATGGAATCTAAGCACGTATCTCTAAGCCCAAGTCTTCCACACATAATCCAGTTGATGGTGATACTGCCAGGATCCGCTAAGCTTGATTTTTTGTGGCTTATATCAACAATATCAATCCTTATTGTCATTTCCAGCTGGACTACAGGTTGAGTTTCAGGTTGAAGTTGGATAAGTGTTTTTTTTGGTTTAATATATATATATATATCAATACATTACAATACACCATCTCTCTTTGTTTAACAATATTATATATATATATATTCATATATATATTCCATATTTTGCATCTATGCAGATGCCTTTGATCCTTTTCCCAGAGACATCCTGTGCTGCTTTGGACATCATTTTTTCCAGGTCCTCATCCTTTTGGCCCTGCCCAGCGTGGCGCTGAAGCAAAGCCTGGGCATCAGCCTCGAAGTGCAAGAAGCGGCTCAGCCAAATCTGAATAATGTGGGTAAACAATAATAAACAGGTGGTATCAATTATTTAAATGCTGGTTTACACCATAAATAGGTGATATAAACCATAAATCAATATAAATCATAGGTGGTATTATCCACAATTTCACCATGAATAGGTGGTATATAATATTAGAATATATATATCTCTCTCTCTCTCTCTCCCAGTCATGGCTGGTTTATGACATTGTTGTAACCAGAATGATTCTAAGTTCTACTGAATTTGATCAGAATAAGGGCATGCCGGGATGATGAGTCCCAACGAATGTGTGTTTCCGCAGGTGGATGCTTGGGGGCAGGTCCATTGCTGGTTGGAACACCACAGGTTTAAACCACCTGGTTGTATAAACCATCTTGTACTTCGAATAGTTGTATTATTTCTTAAATCATGTGTATTACCAAAATGCAGGAAGCAGCAAAAAGTACAAACAGGTAAAGAGCCATTTGCATCCAATTGGTCATTCTTTGAATGGGCTATTTCTTGCCCCCTCTAAGAACCCATCGCTGCATCGCTGCGGCTGGAACCCTTCCAGGACTTGTTTGCCAAAACCGTCGCCGACGCGCAGCGCTTGGCGTCGAGACCCAGGGAGTGGTAGCGATCATCATCACTTTGGAGTTGGCTTAGGGCCCCCAAAAAAGGATTCCTACTTCAAGTGGTGCCCTTTTATGTTTGGTATGAATGTAAATCCATATTAGATCCATATATTTCTTAAACCCCCTATATCTCTACCCCATCCAATCCAGCATAGCTCGAGGCTCCCCATGTATTGCACAACGTGCCATTCGTGACATGCCCAGGTGCAGGAACAACTGCGGGGGTCAGTCGCTTCCTGCAAGGATTTCACTTGTAGCACCTGCGGCTGAAGTGGGAATGGGGGATGTGACCAGGACTTTGTTGGGGATTTACCATCACCAAAATGGCTATGAGTCAAAACCCTGGGACCTAAAAATCCCTAAGTTCATGGATGATATGTTAATAGGATTGATGGTTAACAACCAGTGAAAGACCAATTATAGTGTTAAAATGGGTAAACCCTCATTGAGAATTTATAGATTTACTATCAACTATTGTTACAATGTGGTGAACCCCCATGAAAACCATGAAAACCCACATCCCAGACACCATTTGAGGGCTCATATTGGGGGGTGAGCTATTGGGAGCCGCTGGGAGACCGGTGATCCCTAAAAAGATCAATGGGTAGCAAAACCAACAGCCACTTACATGATCAATGGGTATGTCACCATGGGGATTTAACCACCACATATAGTGGAATCATGGAATATAGGATAGGAAGGGGATATCATTGTGATCATTTGGATGATGAAACCCACATCTTTGTGTGGGCTTCTTGTTTTTGATTCTGTATCCCGCCGCCTCGTCCTCCTCCTCGTCCTCCTCCGCCGCCTCCGCGTCATCCACCATCTTTCACACACAACTTTGTTACATTACGCAACACTGTCACACACCAACTTTGTCACCACCATCTTTCACACACCATCTTTCACATACCACTTTGTCACGCACAAATCTTCACATACAACTTGTTTTACTTCTCGTTCCTCCACCACATCCTTTGTCTTTCCTTCCTTCCCCGTCCCCGCTACAACATTTGTTGCTCATTATCATTGGAAGAAGTTGACTTGTGGGGTTATCGGGTCCTTTCATTTTTTTTTCAAGACCTCACGTCGCGGCACTGGATTGATGGTTAGGATTAGGGTCACTATCCCAAACAACAGCCTCGAACTTTTCAGATTAGTGACTTATTGTGATTTATCCAGATGATTGGTGGTTTCAAAAAGGTGAAGCAACAAATGGGTAACCGGTAAAGAGCAATGATCAATGCATGTTGCCATGTTCCCCTCGGAAATCCTACAGCAATTGGGTGATCCCAGTGGAGTTCTATGGCCTTGTGATGGGTACCGCTGAGGCCGATCCAGGCCGTGTCTGGTGTTTTAGGCAACGAATATCACTGAGTAAACCTGGGGTGGTTGGAATGGCTGGTTTGGTTTAAAACTAGAAACACCTTGATTTGTTACTGATATCCGTTGTACGCTTTTTAGCGGGGTCGAACAGCCAGCAACACTTGGATCAGCGATGAACATGGTGGATGACTGGGGATGCATCCGTTGAACATCTCGGAGAGCAGAGAATCGGCTCATCAAATGAAACACACATTGTATGTGTATATAGAACGCACTAATCAAGTGCCCACAGCTCTACCATGAATCCGCAGCATCCGCGTTCCAAATCTGGATCTGGTCTCAAGCCAAGGCGATGGTTGGACACCAAAGCCAGACCATGGTGAACTCAAAGGCCCATGTGTTTTGTCATGGCTTATTAATACAGTCATGGGATGTTTTAGGATGTCGACAGCCCTGTTGTTGTTTGCGATGTTGGTTAAGACATGTTCCGGGCATACTCAGTTCGTGGTGCTCATAGCTCTGCAACAAATGCAAACGTTAAGTATACCGGGAAAGTATTTGTCTCAAGTCTTGTTTGAAACCACTTGTTCGGACAATTCTTATTCTATCTATTTCATTTTTACTTCCTGGTATTTATATAGTGTCCCTACAGGATGGGGCCCCCAAGATAGCCAAGTTGCCTTATAAGTGGTTTAACTATGGTTTATGGGGTTTAAAACACATAAACCAACTTATAACTGGGGGTCACCATCCTGTATCATGTTGGACGACCCATGTTTCGCAGTCGCTCTGACAGGAAGCAGCGACGCGGTGTGCTGCCAGCAAACCTGCCAGCTGTTCACTTGCGGCATGGGTTATGTTCCCTGGCACGTTTTGGAGGGAACCGTTCTTGAAAATTATTTACCCTCCCTGGACCCCTAAAAAAGCGAAACAAAAAGATATGCTTAAACGATCAGAAATGGGGATGTTTGTATGGTTTGGATGGAATTGGATGGACGGAATTGACCAACTTCAGTTTTGGTCCCATACCCATTTGACTGCTCAGTTGTTTCTCACTGCTTCGGTTCTTGCCAGGCATTTGCCGGAAGTAAAGGAAATAAACATCTAATTGGTTGATGGTTTCACATGCACGTGTTTGAGTTTTCAATTATGGACATGGGATTGTACTGGATTGTATTTATTATCCCGGTTATCCGTAACACATATTTTCCCACCCAGCAGTGCGCTGCACTGTCTAGCTCCAAACATAATTCAACCACCAAAGCCGACCTTTAGACCCAAAAAAATCACCCTGGCCACTGGTGGCCGAATCATCGAGGTTGCCAACAAGGGCTATGCCAAGAACGTTGGCTCGACTGCTGGACAATGCTGCGACAAGACCTGCCATGGTTTCTCCTGCCCTAAGCATTTGCAGGTGGAGGGGCCGTGGATAGGAAACTGAAGGGACACCAACCAAAATGATATGAGGTGGTCATACCAATCTAATTCTATCTTTTTTAATATTCGTTCTACACACCTCCATGTTTTACTAGGTTAAAGTTTTTTAAGTAATACATATAGGCTAATAGAGCTCCTAGTTTTTTTCTATAGCCTGGTTTTGGCTCTCAACTCCCTGCGTTGATCCCCAGGTGGCCCCGCAGATGCTGAACAAAGCTGGAAACACCGTGGAGGCCAGTGACCTCATGGTTTCAGCAGCCTGCAATGTGTCAGTTTTGGAGCAAAAGATGTCCCTTAAAACCAATGGAGTGAAGATAGTGAAGGTCTAAGATGTTGGTCCAGCCAGTGATATGATTGATATAGGGCCAAAACCTGCAACATGTATTCAACATGTCAGTTTTGGCTGGCAAAAGCTTGCATCTGTTGATATGAAACCAGTGCTGGGAATGCAGAACTGATAGTTGCTCTTATGTACCTTATATGTGCAACTCGTATAGATGGGGATTTCACATGTTTTAATATGATCACCCCATATCACCCCTGTCGGGGACATGCCAAGTATACCGTTGCGCCTCGGATGGCATCTCTGGAATCACCTGCAAAAAAAATAGACATGTTGGAATGATTATCGAAAGTATATATAGCAATCTAAATGTGTACTGTATGTATGAGACAACAAGAACTTGATAGCTTTCAGTGATATGTTTATTTTCCATTCAAATGATCAAATGGATGATGATTCCGAGCCACTTTCATAGGGATCAAAAGCTCCACCACTTGTCCAACGATGTTTTGAAAAAAATGCATAGGGATTCCACCACCATCCCTCCCGAAGAACTAACATGGACCATGTAAAACTGTAAAACCCATGAATATAGATACTCTACATAGCCATTAGATATATAGCCATATATATATATAGACATATATAGATGCTTTCTTAGTTCAGTATATTGTTTTTCCCAGATGTTTGGTCCCCGAAGTTGCCAGGAGTGCTGTGCCGAGACTTGCTCAGAGGTGACTTGTGAGGCCAACTATGCCAAGAAGAGCGAGCTGAAGGCGTCTCTCATGGGATTTGGAAGGGGAAATCACCGGAAACCATGGGTTTTTACATGTTTTTTACCATAAATATATCTGGGCAAATTATAACGACCTCACTGCGACCTCACTGGAAATCATGGTTCGTAAGAGACATTATCCCAATTATAGCCTTATTTCAGGTTTGTGAATTATTCTCATTTACCCAGATATATATGGCTTTCCTGTAAGACTTCCCGATTTCCCGATTTCCCAATCCCATAAATCCCAGTTTCAAGCAGGTTTTCGTTGATGTGACTTGGGAGAAAAAATCTCTGAGAAATTCCCGGAGGAAAAACAAACAACTGCTGATTTGAGATCGTATTTGGATGTATTTGGGAGGGTTGCTGTGACTGGCAACACCCACTAAACTTTGATGATTTCTCTGGTTTGGAAGGGGATCAATCCCAATGAATCTATTTTGGATCACAGGCAATGTTCCCGTGCACGTCAGCTCCCACTGGTGCACAGGACAAGGTCCACCCCCCTGGTGAAGCACAGAGCTTTTGCTGTGCAGAGACCTGTGCTTTGCACACCTGCGGCAAGAACATGGCACCAGATGAAGATCGATACTTGACACTGCAAATGGTCGGGTAATGGAATCAATCGAAGGCTCGATTTTTGAGGCAGTTGTCCCTGGCTGAACTCTGGCCCCACGCGGTTGAAGATTCCTTGGGATTTGCGGTGTTCATTGGGTTTTCAATGGTGCCCATAATCATTATCGGAGCGAATGATCAGTCATGCGCCTTCAAGCTGCGCCACGTCATCCTCGATATGTGGTTCACTATTGGGTATAACTAGACAGGAACAAAGGTATAACACATTTTGCCAACACATTTTGCCTCCAGTGCCTGTGCTAATCTTGACATTTCTTGAATTCCAGGGTGTTCTTATGGTTTTCCTATTGCCCTGGTGTTTACTGGAGGCTGTCCAACAGGGGCAACATTCGACGCCATCGGCTCAATCATTCACAAGCCATGCCAGCATATTTCGATATGTTTGATATGCTGTGTAATTGCCCAAAAAAGTGATTGACCTTGAATGATTTCGAAACATGTGCAATACACACTAATTATATGGTTTAAGGTTGAGTATGTTTGAGTAGTTAGGCGATTCGTCCAAGATGAGCTAGAACCCCTATTATAATCTAACGTACAGTAGATCTAGGAGATCCTTTTACTATATATGTAATATTAGTAATATAGATCTATTATAGATCCTTACTCGCGCAACCAGTGTACAGGCCAAGACGCCAGAAGGTTTTGAGGCAGGTGAACCCCCCCGAAAGATGTTTCCACCTCTCCCATTCCAAACCACATCTTTGATGCGGCCGTCGCTAGCCACTTCCAACTGCCATGGAGCCTGACCAGCGACAGCCGAGCATCCAGCAGGTTTGGGAAGTGCATCCTTCACCTTACGGCGTGCCGTACTACTACAATCCCAAGACCAAAGAGTCACGGTGGACGGTCCCCACGGGACCCTTGGATCGTGTGGTGCCCAAGGAAGTTTCGCAGGAGGCTTCTGTGGCCACTCAAGTGGCCGAAGAAACCAAGACACTGGCTGGTGAATTTAGTTGTTTATTTGTTCTTTCTTCTTCTGATGACACTTAAGATGCATTTGTATCATTACAGTATATACAAAATATCACACAACTTTACAATTTATATATACAATTGTACAGTCTACAATGATACACACTGAAATTGATTCAAAATCAATTTCAATTGGCGCATATTTTTGTGGAAAGCCCCATCGGCCAGGAAAGAACCAGAGGTGGAATGCATCTCCAGTTCTTGTTCCAGCACCTCAGAGTCAGATGATGTGCCAAATCCCCTGTCTGCAGCTGAACGTGCCAAACTGAAGGTGGGGCTATGCTGTGAGCTTGGAGACCCCAATTCCCAAGGTTTCGTATGAAATGTATGTTATATTACGTTATTTTTGCCGGTTGTTTGCCCATGGGTCTATGTTTCTGCATCATGGCTCATATCATCTTACATCTTACATCCCCATTCTTTCTGACCCCACAAATCATACAAATCCCAAGAATACATCCCCATAAAAAAATGGTAAAAGGGGGGTTCTGGGGCATGGGGGTTTGTATGTTGCCTTGTTTGGTTTTATGTTGGGTTTCGTCGTTTGTTCGTTGCTGTTGATGTTTTTCTTGGTGGGGGTTCTGGGGTTTGGGGTTCATTCATCATCTTCATCGCCTCATCCATTTCACCAAAAATCACACTTTCAGTTAGTGGCACTTTACCTCATTCGTTTTTTCATCATTTCTCATCATCTCATTCTTGGCATCTCATTCATTTTTCATCATTCATCTCTTGCCTCACTTCGCCAACTTTTCGCCTACCCTCATTCATTTTTTTCATCATTTCACATCATCATCATTTGTTGTTTCTCATTCATTTCTGCATCTCAAGTTTCATCAGGGTTCTCTCATTCATTTTTTCATTCATTGGTTTATGGGTTTTAATCATACTGTGGTTTTAGGCTTTAGGATTTATGGCTAATATAATATTTGTGGTATGATTATAAGTGTAAGTCCTATAGTTTTTCATTCATCGTCCTCCATTTTGTCCCTCCATTGCTTCTTCCTCATCAACTTCTTTCAGAAATCAGTTGGGAAGCCCAGAGTTTGGAGCAAGTGAAGTTTCAAACTTGGAAGGAATGAGCAATGCATCATTTACATATATATATATATTGTAATAGTAGTATTTCAAGGTTCTTTTGTTGCTTTTTGTTTGTTCGTGTTTTACTTGCCCCCCTGGTCCGCCCCGTTGCTACGACTTCATCGCCAACCTCTTTGGATGTGTCGTCCGGGCACTCGGTCTTCAAAAATGATGGATTTTTGACGTCCTGCATCTGGCATGACTTGTTGCTTGGAGGTAGGATTTTAGGGTGATGAATGTGTTTTTCACTTGAAGTTTGCATTCAGTCAGACATTCAGTCAGGCGTGAGATGGCGTGAGGTTGTCAGATGCCAAAACAGAGCTTGAACCTCCGAAGAGTAGCTTCCATGGCAGAGCCATTTCAACTATTCAAACCATTTCGTAGAAGAGCACAGCGGGTTGAAAGCGCACTGTTGCTGAAGCCCCATGTCGAGCCATTGCGTGATGACGATGCTTGTGGCACTGCTTTTGGCATTCACTGCACGGACATTTGCCGAGGAGACTAACATGAACGTGAGTGGAAAGCAGATGGTGCAGGAATTGGCCAAGGGCAACATGAGCATTGGCGGGAATCACTCGGTGGCAACATCCAATAACGCAACGTCCCAGAGCAAGGCCTTGCTACGTGGCGCGGTGAACAAGAATGCGATGTACAACAGCAGTGGAAATGATACCAAAAGCTATGGCTGCCAAACGTATTGCAGGTTCGAGTCGCAGCGTCTCGGTTACGCTAGACATTCTTATCATTGCATTAGCAATTCATGCTGGTGTTCGCATGGTAACTCCTGGCACAGCAGCGCTTCTTGCTCGGCAGGAGCGTGTTGCAGGTTTGGAACGTCGGCGTGCTATGGTCACTGCGGTTCGGCCGGTTGGCCGTTCTCCAGGTGCTTTTACAACCAATGCTCTTGCACTCAGAATTCGTGGTATAAAACAAGTGCAACATGCAGCTAAAGATACAACCTGCGCAGATGCAAGATCAAGGGTCTACACGGTAATTGATTCGCCCCTCACCAAGGTAGCTCTGATGCAGGCTTGGATGAGGCGGGAAAGAACGGCAACACGAAGTTTGCCACACCTTTCTTTTGAGCTACTGTATAGAGGTTGCTACAACAGCTTTTGACCTACCCCGGTTGTTTAGATAGGTCTGGACACAGATTTACAGATGTGACACAGACCATTGCGATGAGAGAAAAAACGCCTTCGCTTCGTTGCCGCTCTACATGCTAGGCAGTCGTCGCGACTTGAGGGTTGGTGTGGAAAGGCTCTTCAAAGCTTGACATTCTTGAGCATTTGCCTGTTAGTCTTATTCAGGAATGCAATGGTTTGCTGACATCTTTGCGACGATGCGGTGTGAGGTTGAAAATGGACTTTTGCTCTCACGATGTTTTCTTTCAGATTTGGTATGTGAAAATCCACATTGGAGTTGTCATGTGGCACATCCAGAATGCGAGGTTTCACATCAGATATGTGATGTGCCACATCGGGAGTCTGAGGGTTTCAGATGACATAGGGTTTAAAAGGGACAATCTTCCACTAAAACAGGATACATTATCACATCAGATTTGTGATGTGTCGGAGCTGGAGCACAGAACAATCACATCACATTTTCGGTGTGCCACTTCGCCCAACGCCGAGGTCTAGAAGACATCTCTGCTGTGCCCTTTTCGAAGGCACATCCCAACAACGTGTGAAGAACCCATCTTTTTTCGGTCAGATTTCAACCAAAGTTTGGAGCAAATGACCTGACCAAATATTTTGTTCAAATCAATATTCTTCGGTTATAAAACTATATCATATCATAAATATTGGGAGTCAATACACGGCACATTAAGCAAAACCATTCTTCAGGCTTGAGTAGTCAAGTTTTCTCGTTCAATCATTCATTGGTATAGGACATTTCCATATCCATTTCAATCAGAGCCTTGGGAACAAATCACATTGCCGAGCAACCTGCCACCTTTTAACATTTGGTATTCGTTTCAATCAGAGCCTTGGGAGCGAGCCACATTGCCGAGCAACCTGCCACGCACCTATTCTATAACCACCTAATCATTTACCTATTGTCTATCCATTTATTTTATTTATCTATCTATCCTTACCCACTTAACCCATTGTTTATCTGAACCTGTCAGAAGGGACGTCTTCACCATCATCAAGCGTCGGGCGCTGGGAATTGGGCTGTTAGGATTTAATGTAAGATTGTAGGATGGTTCTAGGAGGGTTTTAATATTTTTTATAATATATAATATGATGAATTTTGATGAGTAGGATTTAAGGGGATGGATGCTGATGGACGATTATATAAAATGGGGGTGAGTTGGAGGAGGGAGCGAACCGCTCTTGGGTAATACTTCAAAGCATACCCCTCCACTCACCCCCATTTTTTCCGTTTTTGGATGTTTTTTGATGATGGTTCTTGTTGGTGATAGGCGCAGTATGGGAAGAACCCCCAAGTCAAGGTCCCCTCAGCGGATTGCCCATTTCATTCCTCTGTTAGGGAATGGAATGCCCTCTCTGCTGGAACCCCCATTTGGGAGATATAACCACGATGACAACGATATAGGACGAAGTCATTTATGACGACGACAGTGGAAGGAACACCATTTGGAGTGCAAAGAGTGGCAAGTGGAAGGAACAGCATTTGTTATATGAAGCGTGGCAAGTCTTAGGCACAAGCATTTTTCCATACCTAACCCCCACTTAATGACACTGAGGCACAGAAAATTTGATATACCTAAAATTTTATCACCTTAAAATACTTAAAGACTAGTCGCCTTATATAATAAAGTAAGATTACCTGCTATATGGTAATTGATGGTATTAAGCAAGAAATGGACGAAGACCTTTTTGACCAAATGGCACAAGCGCTGCACAACCCCCCAACACACAATGAACAACCCTTCACAACAACCACCCGATGGCAACCCGACGGAACATACAACAAGAAACCCCTAGACCCCGAATACTTCACTAAATACTACCATAAAAAACTCACAACCCCATTCAAGTGCCCAGACTGCGGACGAACAATAAATAGTAAATCAAATTTATCCAAACATCGTCAAAGCAAAGTTTGTATTCAGAACAGACGTCATTGATGAAGCGTTGAACCACAACCCCAAACCCCAAAATCCCAACAGGCAACCAAAAAGCAAAAATACTTAAAGAAATATTACCTTATATATCAAGTAGGAAATGGGAGAGGGTGTAAGGTTGAATAATTTTTCTTATGTTGAACTCCAACCCAACCAACCACAACTTCAACCACAACAACCCAATCCGAAAACCGCCCCAGAAAAAAACACTTAAAGAAACACTACCTAATAATAATATAGATAATACTATAATGGACACTTCACAGCAGAACGTATTAGATTACCGTTTATCATCCGAAATGGGTGAGATTAACAACAAGAAACTCAAGATAGGAGAGAAGACATACAACTTTGAACGAAACAAACCACTAACACAAAGACTGAAAACCAAATTCAACAAAATCCGTCAAACGATGGAATACAAAAAAATTGAACTGAAAGAGAAGAGAGACAAGAAATGGGTAAGCCTAGACAAGAACAAAGCACTAACAGGAATACAAAAACGCTACAAGGCAACAATCACAGACGAACAGTCAGCTTTCAAAAACTATACTACATCTTATGCTATTAGTGATATTAAGGTAAAAGGTGTTAAAGCATTACAGTATCTTAAGTATCAAGACTACAGATTGAAAGAATACCTCAAGAAACACAAAGGACTAAAAGTCATACTTCAGACCTTCAGCAACTTCAAGAGCAAGAAGAACGACGAAGTAGTGAGAAGAGAAATTAAGAGTAGAAGATACGAAATAACTAATGAAGAGGAAATACCCAATGTATTAAATCAAATGGCAACTGATATAGAGCATCAAGCGGAAGTGCTAGAAGTGTCAGAGAGCGGACTAGTCTTAACCCAAATGGATAAGATGAAATTCAATTTAGATAAGTATAACCCAACTCGTGGAGGTAAGTTTATACCCTTACCTAAATGGGTTTCAGATAAGAAAGCGTGTATCAACATCCAAAACGAAGACAATAAATGTTTTTTGTATTCCATTCAGTGCGGTGTATGTAAGGTGTATGAGAAAGACCATCCAAACAGATTATATAGATACAAAAATCTTAATGATGAATTGAACTGGGATAATGTAAATTTTCCATCGTCAAATGTTGATATAGACACTTTTGAAGAAAACAACCGTGGCAAAGTATCAGTGAATGTTTATTTTTTAGACCCCGAAGAAGGGAAGCAATCCATACTACTTTATAGGAAGACTAAAAATGAAAGAGCAACTCATCAAATTAGTCTATTGAAACTGGAGGATGGGGATGACTACCACTATGTATATATTAAAGATTATAACAGACTGATAGGAAGTCAAACCAACAAACACAAAGCAAAATTACATCATTGCTTTCACTGCCGACACGGGTTTCAATCAAAAGAACTTTTAGATGAACACAACGAAAAGGGATGTATGGCAGTTGAAGGGCAACAGATTGAAATGCCTAGTAGTGAGGACATAATGGTTTTTAAAAATCACTTTAAAAAGTTAAAAGCACCCTTCGCAATATATGCTGACTTTGAATGTTTAACCACTAGAACGGGAACAGTGAGCACTAAAGAAGTTAAAACTGACAGATACCAACATCATAGACCGTGTGGTTTTATGATTAATCTAGTCAATTCCATTGATGGTTCATCCGACCCTTTCCTTTACAGAGGTGAGGATTGTATGGATGTATTTGTTCAAAAGATGATTGAAGTCAAGAACAAGATAATGGATAGGATGAAGGAAAATAAAGATATGATTTTCAACAACAACAACAACCGTATTGACTTCAACAATGCCACTCACCGCTTCATTTGCGGTAAAGACTTCCAAGCGGGAGACAGGAAGGTTAGAGACCATTGCCACTTTACAGGTAGGTATAGAGGCGCCGCCCACGATGATTGTAATTTAGCATTTGCAATGAGATATTATAAAATCCCCGTGTTCCTTCATAACCTTAAGAACTACGACAGTCATTTAATCATTGAGAGGGCAAATGAGTTAAGTGAAAGAGCGAAGATAGATGTAATAGCATTGAACAGCGAAAAAAATATAGCCTTTGCTTTTAAAAACCTTTGCTTTAAAGATAGTTTCAGTTTCTTATCTTCTTCTTTGGATAAACTAGTTAAGTTGAGTAAATATGAAGATGGAGTGAAGAAAAATGATTGGGACAAAAACTTTAAGTTTAGCAAGAGAAACCCCTATGTGAGTAACGACGAGGATTTGGACTTACTGACTGATAAAGGTGTATATCCTTATGATTACTTTACTTCCTTTGATAAGTTCAGAGAAAGGCAACTACCCCCGAAAGAGAAGTTTTACAGTAATCTTACTGAAAGTAATATTGAAGATGATGAGTATGAAAGAGCACTTAAGATATGGGAACACTTCGGATTGAGAAACCTAGGTCAGTATCATGATTTGTATTTAAGAACTGATGTCTTATTACTGACTGATGTCTTTGAAAATTTTAGGGACTTGTGTTTAGAATACTACGGTTTAGACCCCGCTCATTACTTTACACTGCCTAACTTTGCTTGGGACGCTATGTTGCTAAAGACTGGCATAACAATAGACCCCTTAACAGACCAAACAATGTATGAGATGATTGAGAAGGGCTTAAGGGGTGGAATGTGTCAGGTAAGTCATAAGGAAGCAAAAGCAAACAATAAGTATATGGGAGAAGATTATGATAAAGAAAGACCATCTAATTATACAAACTACTTGGACGCTAATAACCTTTATGGACTGGCAATGTCAATGAAACTACCCATAGGTGAGTTGAAATGGATAAAGAAGATATTAAATGAAAAAATGATAATGGACTGGAAGGAAAACGACGATTATGCTTATATACTGGAAGTGGATTTAGAATATCCAAAGGAGATACACGACGAACATAGTGACTACCCATTAGCACCGGAGAATATGAAGGTTGAAGAAAAATTATTATCAAAACATCAGAGGGAACTACACAGGCATTACTACAACGGAAAGGAAGCAAAAGATGAGAAACAACCAAAACTGATACTAAACCAAATGGATAAAACAAACTATGTAGTTCATATAAAGGCATTACAGTTTTATCTTCAAAAAGGGATGAAGTTAGTAAAAGTTCATAAAGGAGTTAAGTTTCAACAGAGGCAGCGGTTAAAACCGTGGATAGACTTCAACACAGAGAAGAGAAAAGAAGCGAAGAGTGATTTTGAGAAAGATATGTTTAAGTTAATGAACAACGCGGTTTATGGGAAAACGATGGAGAATGTAAGAAACCATATAGACTTTGAATTAGTATCATCCCAAGAAAGGATACAAAAATGTATCAACAATCCTAACTATAAAGGATGTCATATTATAAACGAAGAACTGGCAGGAGTGGAGAAGACCAAAACCAAATTGAAGTTAGATAAACCCATTTATTTAGGAATTAGTATTTTAGACTTAAGTAAGGTTCATATGTATAGTTTCTACTATGATGTTCTTAAAGATAAGTATAAGGATGATGTTAGGTTAATCTACACTGACACCGACAGTTATGTTATACAGACCTTCACTGAAGACATCTATGAGGACTGGAAGAACATAAAGGATTATATGGAATTCAGCGGTTATGACAAGAACCATCCAAACTATGACCCCACCAATAAGAAAGTCTTAGGTAAGTTTAAGGACGAAATGGACGGAAAAATCATAACAAACTTCATAGCATTGAGACCTAAAATGTATTGTTTAAAGATATTCAACGAACAGAAAGTGGAGAAGAAAGCAAATGGCGTTCCAAAGTTAAAAGTGAAGAAAGACTTAGATATGAAAGACTACGAAGCAACACTACACGAACACATACCTAAGAATGTCAATTTCAACGCCATCAGAAGCAAGAACCATCAAATATATTCAATCAATCAATCCAAGGTAGGACTAACATCTTATGACAACAAAAGGTATTGGATGAATGATACTGAAAGTGTCCCTTATGGGCATTACTCACTGACTAACTAATTAATGACAATAAAAATTCAATTATTATCATTAATTATTTTTATAGTCCCTTTTTCGGATTATATAAACTACCTCTACTACTTCTACTTCTTGATGATGCTCTTGATGACTGAGGAGATGTAGGCATAGGAACAGATGATGCTGATGATGCTGATGGAGACGATGAATGAACTGTCATAGGTGGCGACGATGAATTAACTGTTAAAGGAGGAGAACTATTAACGCTGACTACTTCTAAATCATTTTCGTTAATGTGTGGATTATTCCTAATTGCTATTGCTAATGCTTGATTGTGTCCGTGTGCGGTGCTGGATGTAATATATTCTACATTTTCATTATTTTCTTCTTCTTCTTCTTCATTATGGTTTATTGTTGCTTCCGCTATGGCATCAGCGATAGACATTGTAAGATTTGCTCCTGCTATTGAACTATTCAAGGCGAACTCTGCTAATCTAAAACCTCTTTTAACATTTCTGCTTAAAAAATTATCCCCGTCATCATTTTCTCTACCTCTGTTTTCATCCTCACTATCACTAATGGGTTTTGTTTTAACTTGTGCTTGAAAATCTCCCCTTAATTTTTCATTGCTTCTATGTTTTCTATTATCACCTACTAACCTATACTTATAATCTATCTTATGTAAATCATCCATTGTATCGGTTGCTTTATCTTCCATTTCTTTATTATATGTTTGAGTGCTTTTATTTTTTATGTTAGGGAATTGAGTTGCTTTATCTTTATACTCCTTAAAATCTGGTATGTAATCATCTTCTGGTATATTGTCTAAATGTGAATATTTTAGATAATGTAGCATATCATCTTCGTTGTCTCTCTTTACTTTCTTCAATCTATTTTTAACTAAAAACATTTATTAATATGAATTAGATAACATTATTATTTCTTGATTTTAGTTTAATCACGCGAACCTCTTGCTATATTTTTGTTTTTGTATTCTTGGTATGCTTTTTCCTTCTTTGCTACTTGACCTGTTGATAGGTTCTTCTTCCACTTACCATCTTTAATCATTTGATTTGCCAGGTCTCTTAGGATTTGTATGTCTTCGTCTGGATGAACTTCAATGCCTCTCAAAAACAATTGTATTTTTAGCTTTTCAAGGTTCATCATATTAACTTTCATAGAATTGCTTAACTTAAATGGTTCATTTGAAGCGCGATTTTCTGCGTCGGTGGATATATCTATGTCTTCCGGTGTTTCTTTTGGTGGTGGTGCTGGTTTAGCTTTTGGTGTTGCTGGCATCGCTGGTGTTGATGTTGATGATGTTGCTCTATTCAATACCCCGCCAACCCCGCTCATTATACCACCGATGACTGATGTAGCACCACCTACGGCGTTGCCTAAAAATCCACCCTGTCTATGCGCTTCTCCTGTTTGTTGTTCTCGTTCTTCTGTTCGTCTTGCTGTCTCTTCTAATTCAGTCTGTATTGCTACATCGCGTAGATTTCTGTCACGATGAACCACAGGTTCAGGTTGAACATTCTCACTTCTCTGTTGTTGTAGTCTTGCTATGCTGAATGTTCCTCCTCCTAAATTTTGTCTCATCAAAAGTTCTCGCATCTGTCTTTCCATAATTCTGTGCTGTTGTTCCTTCAGTATTTCTAAACTGTCCATACCATCAAAGAAACTACCTTCTGGACTTGCTTTAAATCTTGTTGCCCTTCTGTCTGGAAGAGTTCCTGTCAATGTTTCATTTTCCGATATTAAGTTTGCGATTTCGTCATAAGTGGGTCTCCTCTTCAATCCATATTTTGAATAGGGATTTACATTCTCTAAAACTGCTGTCATTAATATAATATTATTTAGATTAAATATTATATTAATTAAAATTTAAATAAACTTCTATATCCTTCCAGTCTTTGTTCTAAATGTTCTTTTGTGGCATAAGGTAAGTTAGGTCTTTCCAGTTCCTTTTTGATTTTATCCACTTCGCCTTGAAAGTTTGCTCGGTTGTTGGTTTCAATCATATCTTTTCTTAGACTTATCATTCCTTCTCTACTGCTCCTTAACTTTAATTCTTTGTGTAGGTGTTCTAAATATTTTGTATCTCTTAAATCAAACGGACTATAATTAAGTGGCGATTTATGAAGATGAACCTTTGCTCCAGTTTTGGCATTTACCTTTTTGAATTTGAACATTGTTATATATTATTAATTAGATAATCATTTTTAATCATAAATAACAGCTCCGCTTTCTCTCAATTCAAGCACGCTCTCACTAATCAAATGGACGAAAATTTCATTGATTTCTTCACCAGCGCCTAATGGTGCTTCTGTTCCTTTAATCTTGAAGTTGGTAATCCCCGCCATTTTTGAATTATAACCTGTAAAATTAACGTCTGCCATCTTTTCAAAAGACATACCGATAATGAATTTGTTCTCACGATATTGTTTATAACTGAAACTTAAACTGTCTTGGTCGGGGTTCATAATGTATCGCTCTTCGTAAAAAGTAAAAAGTTTCCGCTAAAGTCTGGCATTCAAACTCTGGATATTTTTGACTGTTGCTTAATTGAATTTGCCACGATAAATTTTTAGACCACGCTTGGAAACCTTCACCTCTTAAAGCGTCTGTGTTAGCCGCTCCGCTGTTGTTAATGCGTTTGTTAATCATAGGATTGTAAAAGTAATTCCATCGCTTGAATACATAATTGTCTGGCAAATATCTGTTATCGAATTCTCCATTTCTTGGGGTTCGGTATAAGGTAATGAAAGCACCTGTTAATTTTGAAGATGACTTAACGATATTCATATTGATTTCTCCACCTCCGGCGTTGAAGGATTGGGTTATTGTATGATACATAGGGAAGACTAATTTTAATGACTGACCGTCCAATAGATGCTTAACAATGTTGTTATTGACCGTGTTGTCTAATGTAATTACTTCTGCTCTAATGAATACGTTATTTAATTCCCACGATGTTGATGTATCACCTGCCCTAAAGTAATATCCTTCTTTATCAGTTTGATTAGCGCCCGCACCCTGTGGAACTACGACGGGTTCATTACCATCAGATACAATTTGAAACTGTAATTCTAAAGGAGCATACCGTAAAGGAATGTAGTAATTTGAGTTAAGCAACCCACAGCAAGGTTTATGACTTAATCTTACTTTACCATTAGCGCCGGCAATACCAGTTAAAGAATGTCGGGTATATCTCTTATCAACTCTACCCCATTCGTTATGGTCTCCATCGTTAAAAACATCAACAACGCCTCCACCATCAGTTGGACCAGTGGTGTTAGGTTGTAAGAATACATCCAGTCCATTAGCATAATCGTGGAAATCAGCATCCCAACGGGGATTAGCACCGCTTTCAATGTCGTCCATATCTCTAACAGTTTTAGGTTTAAGGCACTCATACAACTCACAATGACGATTGTATTCAATAATATCCTGAACTTGCTGTCCCGCTACGTTTAGCATATAGCGTTGGAAGAAGGAATGTAATCCCGCAAGTGGTCTCAAGAAATGCGTTTGGTCGGCGTCTGTGTTTTGTAAAGTGGCGAAGACCCGAATAGAACTTAAATCTATATAGTTATTATCATCCGCCGAAAGGTTAAATCTAATGTTTTTGTTTCCTTGGTTTGGAGCATAGACATTACTACCCGACGGGAAGAAATTAACAAAGCGTCGCGATGTAATATATTGAGTTGTCTCTGGTAAGCCGAAGTTAAGTTGATTAATCATTTGGTCGGAACTCTCACTGATAATATTATCCATTGCTATATATGATTAAATTAGATTGTTTTATTTCTTAAGTTTATTATGTGATTTTAAATTATTAATATTATTATTGTTTTTAGATTGTTTATTAACATTATTTGGTTGAATATTTGTTATACTATTATTTTTTTCTTCTACCAATAGTTTTATTGTTTCATACTCTTTAGGTGCTTCATTCATTTCTTTTAAAACTTTATTATATTGGTGTCTACCTTTGAAAAGCGTTAGTTCTTGTTTGTTATGTTGTATTCTACGATTGAACATTATTAATATTAATTAGATTTTTTTAACCATTAGGACGGATGCCATTGCTAATTGCCGTTGATGGATTTATAGCAGTTCTCCCGTTCCCTTCAAAGTTGATATACGAGTGAGACATTAAAGGGTTCATTTCTTTCAAATTACTCGTTTCAGCGTATCCGTCAAGTATTGATACAACATCTGTAGGGTTTCTATAATCAAGGCGTTTAGGATTTTGTTTTCCTTTTCTTTTCCATTTGATTGTAGGGGTGGCGTAAGTGGTAGTGTTAAACCTCTGCGGTTGCTCTTCGTTAATCTTGTTTATCACGGCCGACGCCAAACTGTGCCCAACCAACCTACTGACTTCGGGACTTTCGTTTATTTCTTTCATAGCATCTTTATATTTTTCTGTGTGGTGAGCATTTCTGGTAGGTAATAAAAATAAGTCATCCATAATATCCCTTGTGATACTTCCATCCTTGCCACCCGTTCCTGATATATAAAGCGTCTTACCCGTTTTATATAAACCCGTTGGTGATGAATAAGCGTTCCATAACCCCCTCCTGTCTTCTATTGCTTCTTTGTTTCCTACATTCTTTTCTTCGGCATATAGCGTCCTATGTTGTCTGAAGTGTTCATTTAAATTTCTGGTAAAGTCGTTCATTCTGTCGTTCCAGTTTTGGTTCTTTTTCTTGCGGTCGTCAATGATGTAATCCTTGCCTTGCTTGACTAACTCACCGAAGGCAACCTTACCGACATCTTTACCTAACCCTCTCATTTCATCCCTTGTTAGGATGTCTTCAATCCTTTCTCCTTGTAAAATTCTCCTTACGACATCTCTACCAAACCTGCGTCCCACCTGTGCTAATGCTGTTCTTCCTGCTCCAGTGATTACTCCAATCATTATTTTATATTAATAAATTATAGAAAAATCTAAAGTAACATATATAAACAATGAGTAATAAACTTACATACAAGAAAGTATACGTGAATTCAAATTACCGGTTGCCTCAATCCAATTCAAGCAGTGATTTTGTGATTGAACTGGATACTAATTTTGAATGCCCCGAAGGGACAAGAATGTATATTACAGAAGTATCACTACCTACCGTGTGGAAAACGACAGAGGTCGGGTTCTTTGAAAAGTTCTACGCTATGATTTATGATAATACTGATACTTTGTTAAGATGCGTCATTTTAGATTTATCTAATAAAATTTATTTTGCTGAACAATTAAGTTATGATATAGTTTCTAAATTGAATGATGCCGTGAGAGACTTAAACGCTAATAATGATATTTTTGTTTATGCCTACTCGTCGGCAACAAGAACGGTAGAGATTAAAGTAGCGGACGGTTTAAACTTCAAATTGAAAATTCCTACCGATATTGAATTGAGTAGTTATGTAGGCAGTGCGTGGAATAGAGGGGATGCTGACTACAATAACACGACGCCCTTATCAATAAACTATTTGTTGAGCAATTTTGTAGCAACCAGTGGAGGTTTAACCACTTGGACTTCGTCTTATCTTAATTTAATACCGTTTAGGGCGTTGTATTTGAACAGTCCCGATTTAACCGACCATAGGTATAGCAGTCCATCAACTTATTCGTCTTCTATAATCCGTAAAATCCTGATTGACCAACAATTAGGTGGAGTGGTGAATGATGCCCATAGCGGTGCTATGAGTGAGGACTACATTGACGTCAGTGGCAAAAATTTGAAGAGATTAAGTTTTAGATTAACGGATGAGAAGAGCAAAAACATTAACTTATACAATATACCATTAGAGTTTAGCATCTTATTTAGTCATCCGTCATATTAATTTAAATCATAACAACTAACCATAATATTAAATCGTTATTATTATTGTCTATTATTTTTATCCAAATTTTATTCAAGATAAAAAATATCTACAATATTAATAATGTCATCAATAAAGGTTGTTGATGTTAATAATGAAGAAGCAAAGCAAGAAGAAGAACCAACACCACAAATTGAAGAAGAAGCAAAAGAAGAACCTGAACCTACAATAGAAGAACCCAAAATAGAAAATGAAGTAGCGGAACAACCAAAGGAAATTACCAAAGAAGAACCGAAGGAAGAACTGGAAAACAATTCCAAAACTGAAAGGTATAAAGACAAAACGATTACCTGCCCCAAATGTTCAAAATCTATGCTGTTAAGGTCATACAGATACAAGCACGAGAAGACCTGCCAAGGCAACATAGAAAACAAACCAATCAAACCACAATCAAAACCAAAACCCAAACCTAAACCCATCGTTCAACCAGTTTATGAAGAAGAAGAAGAACAACAACCAAGCGCCAAAGATATTAAATTCAAAATAATCAAACCACAACCCGCTAATCCCTTACCAACGCTACAACATCATTATCATTTTTTACAAAACGAATACATTAAACAAAAGCAAGAAAAGTATAATAATCTCTGTCAAAATATGTTCAAAGCAAAACCTAAAAAACGTTAATAATAAATTATTATCTAAATTAAAAATATATGGCATTACAATTAGATGGTGGCAATACTATCATAGGCACGGATTTTATAAAACTATTAGCGACTGGAAGTAGTAATTTAGCGACAGAAAGTTATGTCAATACAGCAGTGGCAAATGGCGGTGGTGGCGGTGGTGGTGGTGATTTAACCAACTACTATGATAAGACTGAGGTAGATAATTTATTAACTAATAAATTGAACAAGGATAATCCGCAAGATATGTCGGGAACATTACGCATTGGACACGTAGCAGGGACTTCTAAAATTATATTAAACGCACTTGCCAGCGATAAGGATTTTTATGTTAATGGTGATGGTGAAATTGGAGGAAATATGACCGTTTTATCATTAGATAGTTCAGGTTATATTCAAGGTAGTAGCGTTTTAACAACAGAAATAGACACAGGTTCAAATGCCAATTTAGATATACAAAGAAATAATGTTAGTATGATTGAATTAGAAGATGGAAAAACTATTTTTAAAACAGCAACTGAATGTAGGGATATTTTTTATTGCGACCATTTTGAGAACGAACCTTTATCACCAATCATACACCATATTATGAATGAACCTACGGGTCAGATTAAATATTATGTAGGCAGTCCAGCCGTGCCAGATACAGTAGCAAATTTAATTATGGTATTAAAACCTGATAAGATTGAAATTAATAAACCTATTGTTTTAAGTGATGTATTGAATACAAATACTATTGATAGTAACGGCATTAGTGATATAACATTTAAAAGAAATACTTTTGACATTTGTTATTTGAAAAATTGCAGTTTAGAATTAAATGCTGGTATTAATTTAGTAGCACCTGCTCAAATTCAAGCAAATATTTATAATTCATTTGATGATAGTAGCGTTTTACTTTTAAGGAACGGTGAAGAATTTATGAGGTTTAGAAAAACAGAAGACGATATTTTAGTTTCAAAGGACATTCAAGGCGTTAATTTAACAGTGAGTGGTGAAGTTAAATCCAATGCTTTAAACTCTGATGGAATTAACGATATTGTTTTTAAAAGAAACAACACTAATAAATTGACATTAACTGGCACTGAATTTAAAACAGAAACCGGCGTTAACATAGTTGGTAAAGGTGAGGTGAAATGTAATACTTTTAATAGCGATGGCAACTCTGATGTTAGTTTTAAAAGAAATGGAATTGAATATATGTTATTGAATAATGACCCTAATAATTTTGCTTTTTCAGCAGTTGAATTTGGAACTGGTATATGTTTAATTACCGAAAAGGTATTTACAGACCAACTTAGAAATAAAAATAATGCTAATGATTTTTTATTTTACGGTGGTAATTCATCTAACACTGATAGAGTAAATTACTTAACTTACAGAACAGCAACCGAAGATGTTATTTTTTATAGGGATGTTAATATTGATGCTGGTTATACTTTTAATGGTGATATAATTGTTGGTGATACTTTACATAGTAATTTTGTTTATTCCGATAGTTTTAGATGTAGAAACTACAATGTTGATACGCCGTTTTTAGGTGCTAATTTAGCAGAGGATGGTAGAATAACATTTATGACTTATAGACATTTACAAGAAGATTTGAGAATATTGAGGAGTGTAGTAGTTGATGATACTTATAAAATGTCAGCGAATATTTTTGATAGTAATGGTAATAATGATGTTCATTTAAAAAGAAATAATATTGATTATATACAATTAGGAGGGACGTCGTTAAGAACAAGACTCTTAACCGGATGTCAAAGTGATGTTTATGACAGTTTGGAAAATAGTGATGTTAAATTGAGAAGGAATGGTATTGACTTTTTCTATTTAAGAAACGGTCAGGTAGAATTGAATACAGGTATAACATTAACTGGGGAACTGGTTGATACATCTGATTTAATTAAGAAGTATGATGTCAAAGATGTTGAAAATAATTTTACTGATATAATCAAGCAAATTAAACCAAAAACTTTCAAGATGAAAGATGAAAAAGAAAAAGGCATTACTAAAAATCATATCGGATTTATTGCTAATGATTTGCTGGATGTAATCCCTGATGAATGGGAAAACATTATTTATGAAAATAATGAGGGTATTAAACAGTTAAATTATATCAAAATGAATGCTATACTTTGGGGGTGCGTAAGGGAGCAACAAGCGAAAATAGAACATTTAGAAAGTAGATTATTTGAAGTGGAAAATTTTATTAAAGATTATGTTAAACCTAAACCTAAACCTAAAGCAAAAAATAAAGTCTAATGTTAGATATATGGGCGCTAAACATTCAACACCTGAAACCGCTTACATTGAAGAATTCAAAAGGATTGATGAAAATGACTTGGATATAATCAATCTGGATAAACTACAAATAAAAGTGATAAAAGAACTCATTGATAAAGTAGAAGCATTGGAAGACAAAAAATCTGATAAGATTACTTATAAACTACCTGCTTTGAACCTTTGTAGTTATAGTCTCTTTTGAACTGATAATATTATCTGATATAATATTATTAGTTAATGTGGATTTCCTTCTCCAGTCGTATCATAAATATCTTATTCAAGTCGCTCTCCCTCAACTTCACGAACAGAAATGAATAAGGTTGGTCTTCCGTTGCTAGTTTGTAGATGTCATACACTGTCTTCTTGTCTATTAATGCCGACTGCTCTTGAACGAAGGCATCAACCTCTGCCATATTCTTTAACTTGAAGATGTATAACGAACTTGTATTCAATCTTACTATCGGTGCTAATGCGTTGTATTTTTGACTGGCGGTTATGACTGATAAACCGAAGTGTCTTGATTTGGTGTAAAGTCCGTGTAAAATTTTACTGTATCTCATAAAAGTGTTGTCTTCAGCAAAGTCATCTATAATCAATAAGCAACTAAACAATTTAGTCATGTTCATTTTCTTTTGGTATTCTATCACCTTATGCTGTGTGTTAATGATGTGCTCTAATGCTTCCGGATTGTATTCATCGTATAGATACTGTTCTTTGCTATTATCCACTTTCAGTTCCTGTTGAATGTATTTGATTACTTCTTTGTATGCTTCGTCTATGTGCGCGGTCGGTGAGATGATGTATATCCTTTCAAAGCAACCTCTATAAATCTTCAACACTAAATTTTGAATAAGTATTCCTTTGCCTCCTTGACTGGCACTGACGATAATGCTCCTGAATGGTAATTTGTCTGCTTGTTTGTATGCTGATTGTTTGAATTCATACTGTTTAACATTGATTGGTTCAATTTTAGGGACGTCATTAATATTTTTCATATTAAAATCATTTAGAAATTTATTTTGTTTTATAGTATATTGAAAAGGAAACCTTTTTTATCTTGAACTGGGGTTCGGTAGAAATGGGACAGTTGCTTTTCAATCCAGCATAAGACTGTTAATTCGTTTTCGTGTAGCAGTTGCAGCAATAGAAGACTGAAATCAAAGGAACTCTCTCTTTTTTCTACCCCTTGCCAGTCGATACAGTAGAATTCGTTTTCAGACATCATAAGTCCCCGAGTTGAGGTATATATATCCGAAAACAAAATAAAAAAATGATTAGATTATAAAACAATATTATCTAATCATTTTAATAATGGTAAGCGATATGGATATATATTTTAATACAATTAATGTAATAGAAGAAGCAGTTAATGATGATGATAAATATCCAGTTATTAAAGATAATAAAGTGAAGAAATGCTGTCAAATGACGTTAGAACTAACAAAATTGTTAATTAATTATGTAAGATTTACTATAAAGAATGCCACCCAAAAGAAAAAAGAGCATTGAAAGGAAACCCATCCCTGAAGACTTTGAATTGTCGGATGACGAACCAACAACAATTAATTTGAACGAAGAACAGAAGTTAAGCAGTAAATTTATTACCTTTGATTGTCCCTTATGCCACGGTAAATTACAATTAAGGAATGAAATAGAAATCAATCCTAAAGGTATAAAATGTAAATGTAATCCGTGCTCATTCAAGTTAAGTAAGAACGACAAAACGATGAACATTAGCAGGGATGACAACGGAGACATTAAGTTAGACAGTGAAGACCACAGCATATCCTTTTCGTGGAACCGCCAAATCACACCAGAAGACAAGAAGACGGAGAGCACTAACAAGATGATAAGCGATGTAATGAGCACACCCCGAAGTAGCAAACCCACCGAATTTTACGTTATGGATTGAAGAAAAAACTATGTAAAGAGTAGTTTTTGACGTGAAAGCACACCGATAAATAGATAAGTATCTATTTAAATAAATAAATATATAAATAAATATATATGGCGGATGTTGAGAGCGATGATGTTGTAAAGCAGTCGGAACTGGAAGAACTGAAAAGCAAGATGAGCAGGATGAACAAGAACCTCATAACCATAATGAACACGGTCAAGAACATAGAATACAATCTCAACAACAAGAAGGAAGAGAACAAAGAGAACGACAAAGAAAAGATAAACAAAGCGTTTGAAAAGAAGCAGATAGGCAGACCTGTGGGTTCGTGGGAAGACAAGAGGAAGCAATACTTTGAATGGATTACTTCAGGGAAAATCACCCAACCGAAAGACGAGACTTTAGCATACTACAAAATCAACAGAGACCCGACCAACAACTCCTACGTGTTGCTGACGTAGTTTCATATTTTTCATCTATAGATTTATAATATGAAATTACCTGAACTGTTTTCTGGAACGGGTAGTGTGGGCAAAGTTGCTGGAGACTTCGGTTTTGATGTTGTATCTTTAGACTTGAAGAATGCGAACATCAACACCGACATCTTACAGTGGAACTACAAAGAATTCAACAGAAACGACTTTGATGTTATTTGGGCATCCCCGCCTTGTATTGAATACAGCATAGCGAAGACAACAGGGGTGAGAAAGATTGAGGAAGGGAATAGAATTGTTTTGAAAACCATTGAGATAATTGATTATTTTAAACCGAAGGTCTGGTTCATTGAAAATCCACAGACTGGACTGTTGAAGAATCAACCGTTTATGAATAGATTTAAATATAACGACGTTGATTATTGTAAGTATGGAATGCCTTACAGAAAGAGAACCCGATTATGGAACAACCTTAACAACTGGAAACCGAGAGATTTATGTAAGAAAGACTGCGGACAAATGGAAGGAAATAGACACAAGGAAACAGCACAGAGAGCACCGAGCGGGAAGAAAGAAAACTGGAAAGAGAACTACACACTGTTTAAACAAGATGATTTGTATAGAATACCCGACGCTTTGATAAGGGAATTTTTTGAAAATTTAGACCAGCAATAACTCGTGCCTTAAATAGGGTTTAGTCAGACCTTCCAGTTTGAAAGTCCTGTTGCCCATTGCGTCGTGCTTTATCTTTTCAACCTTGTATGCTCTTTCAGACCATTTACTGTTGTATTCTTTCCTGTCCGTGTAGTTGCCCTTCTTCTTATGAAAGTATTTGACCTTATCGCCTTCCTTTATTTCTGGATACTTTCGTTTGTTCTTTTCTCTTAATGTTAGATTAATTCTGACCGATGAATTGTTCTCGTCTTTGTGTGCCTGTTTGGGTGTCATCTTTGTTGATGAATGGACGGTGGTGTTGTATTTGTTAAGTGCTGGTGTGAGCATTGAAGTCCATCCTGCTTTGTTAAATCTGACCCTGTCGTGTATCATATTCTTCATTGTTCTTATAAATCTTTCCGCTACATTGGCGTGAGTTTGTGTGATGATGTGTTCAATGCCTTCGCCTTCAAAGAATTCTTTCACTACGGATTGAAACGCTCCGTCATTATCACTATATATTGACATTGGAAATCCCATCTTTTTAAACGCTTGCTTTAATGCTGATAGGACGCTTTCGCTGTTATTCTCTTTCATCGGTATGACGTCGGCATACTTGCTAAAGATGTCTATGACAACTAAAGCATATCTTGGTTCGGTTTTTGGGGTTTCAATTTTCACCTCTGGTTTCTTGGAAAGCGGTGCCATAACCATTATGTCAATCTGATATTCAAACCTTGCGAAGGGTGCCGTGTAAGAATTAGTGCCTCTGTATCCTTTGATTTGTTTGTTGGGTTGTTTCTTCATAAATTCTTTCACTTCATCTAATGAATCTAATGTTATTTCTTGATTTTGTTGCTTTGCTTTCTTGTATGTCTCTTGAATTGAACCGAACCCACCTTCATTATCGTAATAGACATTGCTGACAATCTGTTCTTTGGTTAATCTTCTTGCCATTATATTATACTTTTAGATTTTTAAATTTACCCGATAAAATAAGAAAAAATACTTAAAGAAATACTGACTTAATATAGTAAGAGTAAATAAGATGACTAAATTTGACTGTGGATGTCGTATAATGACTGAAATTATAACCCTTAACGGAAGAGACCAACCTTGCTGGCAGTATATGTTGAAAACCTTCGTGAATATCTGTGGGAAGTGCGGGAAGAAACAAATGAAATTTCAATATATGGAAAACAAACTTATGGAAATGGAAAAGCAAAGAATGGAAATGTTCTTTCAAGAGGATTATGATGATGAAGAAGAGTATGATGAAGAATATAAGGAACAATTTAGAAATATGACTGATGAAGAAATAGAAAGACATATAGGATTGAAAAGAGTAAGAAATGTAATGGAAGGATTTGAAAGAGAACACGGTATAGACAAAATCAGAAGGATAGTAAAAGAAATCAGAAACGAGAACAATCAACCTGAACCTGAAGATAAAGAATATGACAGTGATAATAGCGAGACACAACGAATGAAACGATTACAGTGGATAAATGACAACCGAAAACCCAAAAACTGAAAGAGACCCCAAAAACTACTTAAAGAAACATTAACTATATATATATATATTAAGAGAATGCTATTTACTTATAAAAACTGTAGGTGTTGTAAAAAAGAAATGACTGACATAAAGGTTTTGCTAAACAACATTTTCCCCGCTGAAATTTGTAATGAGATATGTGATTACAACCTCTACTGTTCAAAATGTAAAGACTTATACGACAAGGAGCGAACATACAAAGATTTCATTTACCATTTTGATTTTGAGTCGTGGCAACTGACAACAACCGAAAAACAAATATATTTCTTTCAAACAAGTATGAATAAATCCCCAATCTTTTTATCCAACACCAACCGAACAAATACCAGGGTAATGAAAAGGGAAATAGACGAATTGATGGACAGGAGCGATTGTAAGATAGAACTTTTAAACAACAGACTATTTGTTCAAGCGATTAAATCCTATGTAAAAAAGAATTGGAAATATACCTATCATATCCTCAAGCACTTTCATCATCTGAATTACATAATATTTTCAAAGAAACAAAACTGCTGGTGGTTTCCTAATGTTGATGGAAATTGTTTCAGCGCCTGGCGCAGAGCTTGGGAGAAGGGCAAAGGAAGCTGGAGGTGGGATGGTAGCACTAAGGGGGCGTACCATGGCGTGCCCGAGATTGCAAGCATGAACTGATATGCTCAGAAAGATGGCTTTGCAATGTTTGATGGCTCATACATGACAAGCTATCTCAGATTTGGTTAGATTCCATATTGAAATGCACTCCCAAATGCAGCCAATGCGTTGGCTGTCAGCCCCAGATCAAAAACCCCGGCTGGCTGATGATTTGCACTCCAGCCCGAGAGCTTGTCAGGCTGACAGCCGGCGACAAGGACGTGAGGGATTCTTGCAGCTGCTGGAGCTTGCTCATTCCCAAGGTCAGTTGGAGTCAGTAGCTTTGCTGCACCAAAATTTTGGGTTGCCTCCTTGAAGCATGAGTCAGAAGCCACAAAGTGGCTCCTTTCCAAGAAGAACGTGATCCTCCAAACCAATTTCTTCTGCTTGACAATTTCAATTATTGTTTATATATGATTCAGCCATGTTTGGGATTATGATTATCCCTATTGTTGCTTGATGTTGGTTGCATATCCATGATATATCCTATGATATTCCCATGGTATCTCCACAAAGATGGTGAACATTCTTGATTTATCAACGCTTCATGGATTTATATCATATCATACATTTCTACGTTACCCATACATATATTTCCCGTTACATTTGAATAAAAAAGTGACTTCAAAAAAATAATCACTTCTTGGTTTTTAACAGTTTTACAGTGCATACACACACTTGCTCAGAAACATCTTATCGAATTACTGATGTGGAATGCATCGTACGTGCAAAAACACTTCAGTTAAACCTGACAGGAAATAGTAAATGACCAGGCGTGAGAAACAGTGGAGAAG
>Ga0126342_10001468_pt1 | contig 33284 bp, 20 predicted proteins | sample Cyp1metagenome_FD_92528 | JGI IMG/M metagenome (GOLD analysis project Ga0126342, IMG submission 92528) | Coral microbial communities from Lord Howe Island, Old Settlement Bay, Australia - Cyphastrea 1 metagenome | ecosystem: Host-associated > Invertebrates > Cnidaria > Coral ...
ACAAAAAAAATAAAATAAAATCAAACAAAATCAAAAAACAATAAATTAAAAATGAAATAAATTGGTAAAGGAAAAATGGACGCAAAAAAAAAAAAAACATTAAAAAAAAATGAACTCATAAGAAAAAAACAACTAAAAACAAACGCACAATAAATTATTCCTTCAGTTTTGTTTTTGGCCTAAGTTTTATCTCACAAATATACCCATCATATCTTGTTGGTTTAACCTCCATACAAGGTCTGGGCCCCTTTCCCTTTATGTTTGTTTGTTTTTATAAACCCCATGAATACTATAGTTGTAAGTATTCAAACCATAGTAATTCAGGTTATGTTCACCAACATAGCCATCATAAAATCAGCCACCACAATCCCACGGTTATTTTTCTGAGTACTGTAAAACCATGTAAAACCTCATAATTTTCTCCTTTTTTCTGCTTTCAATCTTCATTTTCCAGATGTTTTCCATGGTTTTGTTCATCACCAGAACCCACGATGCCTTCACGATCCTGCCACGTTGCCCCTGCCAGGCACAACCAAGATTTCTTGGCCGAGGAGGTGCACACATGGCTTGAAAAACATAGGAAACATCCAGAAACAACTGGATGGGTAGTTGAAGTAATCCCTTAGTTTTTTACTAGTGGAAATATAAGAAAATAAACAGCAAAAAAATATTTTTTTGTGTGAACTACCAAAGATTGACCATGGCTTATGCAGAAAATCATGGGAAAAAGTAGGAAAAACCATGGGAAAATTCACGAACTAGCCATGGAGGTTTCTGGGACAATCCTACGAAGTAGCCATGGATGATGAATTCCGGCACGCCATGTGACTGACTACCAGTACAATGAGGATATGTCATGGCTTTAACACTTTACTGGTTGGTGGTTTGGAACGTTTTTTATTTTTCCATATATTGAGAAGAATCAGCCCAACTGACTAATATTTTTGTTCAGAGGGGTTCAAACCACCAACCAGTTTAACATGAGTATATATAATGGGAATATGATGCGTGATGGGTGTATAATGGGATATTTGACCAACAATATGGGATAAGTGTGTCTAGAAATAGTGGAGTTGCCTCAACAATTCCAATTTTGACAGGGACAAGCTATCTACTAATTAATTTATATCTAATTACAATGGATTAAACCGTTTGCTGGCTAAATCACCATGTTCCCATTATATCCCCTGATTTGTGTCCCATTAAATCTCATTGGACCATGTTAAACCACCATTCAGCCACCCTTGAATTTTAGATGTCCATAGGGTATCTTCCATTTGAAGCTGGTATTTCCCATAAAATCTCCTGTCTAACTATACCATTCGTGGATTTTCTAGATATTCCATATCGTAAGTATATTATCAAGGAAATCCATTCATAAGTTCATTATTATGGTATCAATAGCCTATTTTCCCTTTTATGTTAAGTCAGTTAAATCTCACTTTTCCCACCATTTTTTGGTGAAATCATAATCGTCCCATATCGATATTGTTTGATGGTGAAATCACCATGTTCCCAGCATTTTCCCAGCATTTTTTGCGAGTGAAATGATCTCCAGGTGGCCAGTTGCCTGCTGGAGAAGGGCTTCTGCGTGATGAAGCTCTGTCAATCTCAGCAGGATGTGGAAGCTGCCGTGACGTCGCTACAGAAACTGGCGGAGACCGGTCGAACCTTGGTGCCACAGAGGGATATAACAGGTATACATAGTTATAAATATATGTATGCACCTCTATGCATAATAAACACATATATATATATATATATTCTGACATATGTATATATATATATGCACATTCTGATGCGCTTACATATAACATATGTACATATGGTGCCATACATATATATATATATATATATAAATAATGTACATAATAGTAAGTGTATGTATGTAGATATATGGAGGTAACTCTAATAATCTAATGTTGGTTGGTTGATGCCATAGCACTTTGTGTATTCCAACAAAAGCCTATGGGGAATCAGCAGACTCTGAGATTTGTTTGTGATGTTCTCGTTAAAATAAGCCCTGCAGTGGTGGTTTGGAACATGAATTTCATGACTTTCCATTTCATATATGGGAATAATCATCCTAATTTACTTTCATATTTTTCAGAGGGGTTGAAACCACCAACCACAGCCTGTTTTGGAGGAAACATCCAAATTGCTCCTTGTCTTGCTGCATAGTAGCAAACTTGCAGCACTTCAGTTCTTTGAATGGAAGTTCAATTTGCCAGGTAAAGTCGATCTTGGAATTCCTGATAGTTTGATGGCATTCTCGAAGTTTACCCCAAGGTTTCTTTATGAAACCCTTCAGCTTTGGTGAGAATTTCTGGAGCCAAGGATTAGAAAGACTACCAGAGGAGGTGGAGGAAGGCAAGTATTCTGGGCCGCACTGGGGCCGCATTTTGAATTATTTCTGGTGACCATGCGACCAAAAAATCCATCAGTGTGAATATATACATAATTATACATATATTATATGTATATAATAATATATATATATATATATAGTACTCATATTATATATTATATATATAGCAGTCATATATATATAAATAAATATAGTACATGACATATTTATATATATAGATAGATAGATAGATAGATAGATAGATCGATAGATATACAGTAGATATACAGTAGATATGTTCACTTATAGCTGGCACTGCACCTTCAAGTACTGTACGATTCTCGAAGCTGTGAACTCCAAGTCTTGGATCTATGGAATTTCGCAGGGGAACTCTAAGTTCTGACGATTCGAAGCTACAAAGTGGAGCCCTTAGTCTCGTGGTGTTTTTTTTTCACCACATCTAGTTTGATATATCCCAGTTAGTGGTTATATCCCATCTAGTTTAACATAAACCCCAGAGTTAGTGTAGTTTTCACTCTTCACAAATCCCATCTCTCTTTTGGTGAAGTTTTTCCCTTCTGCTTTTCTGGTTAAGTCATCATGGTTAAGCCACCATCAACCCTTGAAACCACGCCGGCTAAAAGGGGGTGCAACCCATTTAGTAAATGGGTGGAATATCCCCAGATATACATGGAATTTCCCAACTTATATCTGGGATGAAATCTAGCTTCTATATGGATTTTTTTAACCACAGATCCGATGCGTGCCCGCACATCCAAGATCATCCCCCCGGTAGTTGCGTCCCATATGAAAAAATCCTATGATTTTAGCCATTCAACCAGCAAGTGCCATAAACATCCACAAGGCCTGTCCCATGATATCCCTACAATGTGAGGCCCCCAAGATAGCTAAGTTGGTTTATAACTCCAATAACTCTGGTTTATGGTACTTATAACATCTTATAACTATAGTTACTGTGGCTTATTTATAAACCAACGTTCGCATCACAGGGGGGCCTCACATTGTAGTTACCCTCCGGTAATTTAACATAGCTATTGAAAATGTCCATTTATAGTGAGTTTTCCCATTAAACATGGTGATTTTCCATAGTTATGTGAGAGTTTACCAGAGGGTATTGTGACCTAAACCTTGGTAACTGATCGGATCCTGTCAGGCTATTTGGGCGAAGGGGCCCGCGCGCGGATGCTCTGGATGGATGAACGACCCAACACACCGCAGGCCGGTGGAGATTTCGAGCCCTGGAACGGATGTTTTATGCCTCTTTTCACGGGAAAACCCATAGGAAAATCATAGAAAATACATAGGAAAATCATGGAAAGTCCATAGTGTCATGGGAATTGATGGAGGTTTAATGGTGATTTTCATGGGATTCAATGGTGATATAACTTGATATAACCATCATAACGCTGCAGTTATGGCTCTGAAAACAGTTATGATTCACTGACTCAAGAAACCTCATTTAAATGATATGGTTCACCAGTTTCAGAAGTTATAATACTATTTATCACTGTTAGGGGCCAGTTTGCCAGTTTCTCCTAGTTTTTAGATGTTTTTAGTACATAAAACAAACATCTCCAAAGAGAGGATTGGACCGCCCATGCTGTCCCTGACATTGTACGCAGGACCAAATCCTGAAAGATAGTGATGAGTTCATCTCAACGATGGCCGTTCTTTTGCAGCCATACTGCCGCGTGGATGCACAGTGAGATCTCCGTATTTTCTTGTTCTGCCAAGTCGTATCCGTTCATATCCAAGTACTGATCATCCTGGGATCTTGAATCTTAGTGACTGTTAGTGTATCTTGATTTGAATTCCCCCATATGCTCCATGTATGGAATATTTACCAACATTTGCCCCAAAAATCACCCAAATGTAGGTAAATATTCCATACATGGAGCATCTGGGTTCCTAAGTCAAACATCAAATCTTGAAGATCGGAGTGATCGGATGTCATTTTTTTCTCATTGGATCTTAGGTGTGTAGCAGGTGGCCCCATGACTTTAGGTAAATCATAAAGGGGGCAATTCTCGCTTAAAGAAACTGGTGAATTTACCAGCTAGCTGGCCCATATTCTCCAAAAGCCACTGAAATTTTGCATTCCCATATTCTCCAATGGTGCTGGAATATTGACCTACATTTACCCCAAAAATAACCGAGTTTTGTAGGTAAATATACCAGCACCAAGGTTCGCATTTGGGATTGGGAATTTCTTGGCCCCTGAAATCCGCGAATCTTCGTGAGGTGAAGATGCGCTGGGCAAGACGGTGGATGCCCGAACGGTTGGGCTCCTAAGCCTGTCCTTAGCGCCTTCGGAAGCTTGGCGCCTTAAGCGTTTTGTCGATGTTTGTCGATGCGCCCATGAATTTCCAATGGGACATCCATAATCTAAGGTTAGTAAAGCCATAAACCACCCATATATTGATAGTTTATAGTGTTAAACCACCCATATATTATATAGTTTATAGCATCAGGTTATGGTTAAATTGGGGATAGTTTATTGCTTTACCAACATGATAGGGAATCTGTAGGGAATATATGGGAATCATTTTGATTTTCTTGGGGTTTTTCTCGCAAATCCAAGGAAGATTTGGCCCCGATGCCCACGGATGACTATTTGTTGGCGAGTTTTTACAACACCTGGCGGCGCAGCCAGTTGAAAATGATGCATTTCTTTGGGCCCGGAGTGGCCAAAGTCACCTTAACTTCGGAGGATGAGGGTGCAGCCCCTGTGCAGATTGAGGTAAGGATGGCGCATCGGCATGGGGATTGGTGCTGATTTACTTAGGGATCTTAGGGGTATACTGACCGGCTGGTTAGATACTTATAGACTTATAGATCCTTTAGGAATGTTGGATACAGATTAGTATCATTTTCACACACTAATCAGTATCCAACATTATACATGTTCATTTTTTGCTATCAATGGTCAAATGTACATTTAGCAGCAAGAAATGATTTTTGTTTGGCTCTAAGATTCACTGTCAATAGACACCTGAGAATCATTAAAAGGCATTTTGATCTGAGTTTTCCCAGGTCGCGGGATGCTTGGAAAAACACCCCGGCAACTAGGAGTGGATCCATATATGACCGCACCATGGGCCGTTGCGTGATGCATAGATCAGCAGCCGTGTCTTCATTGGGTGTTGGACTACACCCAACATCGATGAATCCCCTTCATTTGTTGCTTGTGAATATCTAGGTGATTCTATATAGCTGCTAATATAGCTATGTTTCAAAATTGGCTCATCAAAAACCTTTGCTTTATCAATTTCTCATAGCTGTCCCGGTTTCAGTTTCCGCTACCGCTATGGCTTTTAGCCAGGCCTCTGCCAATAGCGTCGTGATTTTCCGACCCACCATCTATACCCTGGGCTGCCGTAGCGAGCAAGAGACGATGATTCTGTCTGCGGATCTGTTGGAACATATGGATTCGTTGTTTCTGACGGGCAACGAAATCGGTGACTTGGAACCTTGGCTCAACTGGAAACCATGGCTTTTCTTTACCATTCCCATATTAGCTCACCATGGTGCTGGAATATAAAAACCAACATTTGCCCTTGTCCAAAATTGCCCAGCTTTGTAGGTAAATATACCATGCATGGAGCATCCTAAAGAACAGGTACAGCAATGTGCTACCTTTGCCCAAATAAGTGTAGGTGTGCATATACCAGCACCATGGTGAGCTAATCTGGGATTCACAAAATCGGGACTTCGAAGCTTGGCCGGTACCATGGCGCCATTACCATCCACAATTTTCGGTGATAGATTCGAAGGTTACACACAATGTGAGGCCCCCTCAGTTATGTTTGTTAGTTTATAAGCCCCAGTAACTATAGATATAAACCATAGTTATTGGAGTACCATAAACCATAGTTATTGGAGTACCATAAACCATAGTTATAAGATTACTATAGTTATAAGTACCATAAACCGTATAGTTATTGGAGTTATGTTCACCAACTTGCCAACTTAGCTATCTTGGGGGCCTCACATTGCAGAAAAATGGAGACATGGTTCATATGATGCAATTTTCCATGTACGACTTGAATATCATTTATAGATCAGAAATATGAAGCAAAAAAACTGGGTGATACAAATTTGCTAACCAATAGAGATTTAATTATGGGGAATAAAGCCAACCAGAACAGAGATATGATGATGGTGGTTGCATATGTCATGGTACATTTAAATATATGTTTATATACATGTATAGCAATTTCAATGATTAAAGCCGGGATTTTCATGGAATATGATGTCGGTATAACCACCAAGCTGTGAATGAACACGTGTCCAGAAATGGGCTATACTGTATACTGGTATACCCCAAGATACAAGTGGCTATTTGCAAAAATGCAGAGATTGCTCTTTGGACTTGGATTTTTGGGTACCCCCACTTTCAGACGCAGCCATTCATGGATGAATATGGATGGTATGTATTGGTATGTGATGTTTTTGGTGGACAGCTGGGTAACTCTAGATCGGGCAAGTCAATAGATATTTGTAGGTTAGTTTTCTATATTAGGTCTGTTAAAGCTAATATACGTATTTGATATTAGTTGGACATTATAATTGTGATTCATATGATATGTTTCAAATGCTATACGTTCCAAAAACTAAATAAGTTACTTGTGTCAGACTGGGCAGTAAAACACATGTCACCTGTAGAACCACATCCTATGGAAGCCTAGGGTGGTTAGGGATCGTAAATTGGGCCAATAGGAGTTGTAGTGAACACGATTCTGGATATTGCATAGTGTTTATGGCATGATCCTATACAAGATCCCCCAAAAGATTCAGAAAAAAGGGTCCCATTGGAATAAAGGTTTGTCTGAAAATTTGGTTTTACCATCCAAATGGCTATTTTAAACAGGAATAATGATTATGAATTGTTAGAATTAAGGGTACCTAATTTTCAGACAAACCCATGTATCAATGATATAACACTGGAATATACTAGGAATATAATGCTGATATTCAATAAGAGGATAGAATATCAACTCGTGGATTTATCTGGATAAATTATAACGACATCACTGTTCTCCCTCACTGGATCATGTTTAATAAGGACATCGTCCCGAAATAGCCGAACATTTCAGTTTTGTGAATTATGATGATTTGCCCAGATTTATAGATATAGATATGGATATGGTTAAATTATTATTACTTGCCCAGTTCAGTGATATCCACGATAATTATTAATAATTATGGATCTATAGCCTTCATTACAAAATTGAAGTGTTTTGGCACCACAGTCATCATCCCATGAAGCAGCCATAAAAGGGTGCGATATATCGAACTAGTTACTGTAGATGGGGTAACATAAAGCAACAAACATAGCAACAAAATTGCAACAAACATGTTGGATTATGTGTATATATATATGCTAATATATACACCATATACCATCATATACCATAGTGAAATCGGACTTATGTTCACCAACTGAGCTATCAAACAGGGCCCCACATATGGTTATACCCTCTACTTGGTTCACCCCAGTTTTAAGTGGATTCACCCTACTTACGAGCCACCAAGTACCATCAAACCTGGTACGTGAGAGTATAATTGTTCCAAATATATGTTTTCTAGATTAAACCATAGTATACCATCGTTACCATGATATTATATATATATATATATTGTTTATATATATATATGTTGTACCTATTTTATATTATGTGCCTTGCCATTTGGATATATCTGCAGCACGTGGCGCAGCCAGGACTGGCTCCGATGTATCGAAGGTCCGCCGGGCCCTGTGGGCGGCACCCCGATCAACGTGGTGAACCTCTCCAGTCGCCTCATGGCACGCTGGGATGAACCTGAAGCGTCCGGAAACCCAGGGGGAAGAAATGCTGGAGAGATGTGTATATCAACTGATTTTATATGATATCATATATATATATCATATACATATACATATGTATATATATATCATGTATATATATACATATATATCAATACATTATATATATGTATATATGTATATATGCATCATATATATATAATATTTCATATATATTACATGATTTACATATACATATTATGTCTTATATTATATATTACAATTACGATATAGATATGATATTATAATATTGGTCTATTTATATTACTCTGTATATGTATATACATATTATATATATACACATCCTATGGAAGCCACCAGCAGCACCTTTGGGTGTGCTGGTTCCATGGGGTTCCATGACTTCCATGACTTCCTGGACAGCGTTCGAAGTTGCCCAAAAGAGTCTCTGAATTCTATGGTATGATGATATAGATGGGAATTTATGGTGATTTAATGGGATTTAATGGTGATTTATTGATGAACTGCCTGGATTTAATGGGATTTAATGGAATTTAATGGGATATTGATGGACTACCCTCTGGTAATTTGTTACAGTTTGCGATTGAAAATGGCCAATTGAAATAGTTGATTTACCTATTAAAGATGGTGATTTTCCAATTCGCTATGTTAGTTTACCAGAGGGTATGGTTTATGGATGTTTATGGTAGACATAACGAACTAGTTACCATCTGGTTATTTAACATAGCCATGGAAAATGATTATTTTTAATAGATAAACCATCTATTTCTATGTGCCATCTATACCATGGCGAACTGTTAGTCATAACCAGAGGGTAATATCATGGGGGTGTATAAACCAAGATTCACATCACGAAGCCACCGAAAAAAAACATGGTCATACCACCATCCTGTGGGATTTTTCATGGCTTTTGAAGGGGATTTCATGATCAGAAATGGGGCCAAGGCCCCCTGTTAAACCATGTTAAACCAACAGTTTGCAAACTTGGAAATCACCATTACGGAAATCAATGTCAATCATTTGGAAGTACGACATTTTCATCAGTATTCCATATATTTGTGCATAACTATCTTAGCTTACTGGAGGGTATTATCCAGATACTGTTTTCATATCCCCCTCAAAACCTGCAGTCTGCGGAAGCCAGTGCAATGGAGATGCCAGGTTTTTTGCTGTGGATGGGCCAGCGAAATCCTGCGCCACCAACCGGATGGTTTGAAGCCCTATAAATAATGGGATAAACCATCTATCAACTGTTGCAGGATTTCGCAACTATCCACCGTTTTTTTAGCTGGCAACATGATACATGGGGGTTTCTTCAGATTCTTAAGTCATGGGGGATCCCCAGTCGTCACCATGGTTGTTTCAATACTCACATGATCTAATGAAAGGATGATTTGGGAGTAACCCCATGACTTCGGAAACTGAAACTTCCACATTGTTGGTATAGTACATGGCTTAGTATGAAATAATTGTGGGATAACAATGCATAATTGTGGGATCTATGGAATTAACCATTCCCAAATGATTTCGGAAACCAGCAGCATATCCCAGTTATATCCGTGGTGCCTTTCAATGCACCTTTGCGGACACGGAAGGTATCGAGCTGGGCTCAGCGCGTGTACAGATAGTGGAGTGGAGAAACTTGGGTCGGACAGTCGGCAAATCTCATGGGGATGGGGATTTTTCAGCATGAAAAAATGGAGCTCAACCACCAACCAGAAATTGCTGGAAAACTGGACAATTTGATGGTTACCCTTGAAAGTAATCAATGGCAAACTTGAAAATCTCCTGTGAATGGACATTTTGACGGGAAAATTAATCGATAAATAGATGTCCTTTTCCCATAGAGGGGTTTGAAGAACCCCCTTTAACAATTGGTAAATTATGATAGATGGTATACCAAACCGGCCCCTCTATTTTTACCAAAAGGACATCATTGGGTAGAATGGTGATAGGATGGTTTCAGAATGGGAATATCATCAGACTATATGAGTATCATTTGGATAAATATGAAAAAACTGGTGAGGACTGAAAAACACGACTGCACGGAATCAATGATGTTTTGTGTTCGCGGAATCGTTCCCAATTGGGCGGCTCTGGGTGACTATCGTATACGATTTGTTTTCCGTCATTTTTGGGTGAAGTTTTGAAGAAGGTGCAGCAGGCGTAATTTGTTACATAGCTATTGAACATGGCACATAGAAAGTTCGTTGATTTAGCCAGTAAAAATGGTGATTGTCCATAGTGTTTTCTGTATGTTTACCAGAGGGTAACCCCTCAACAAGTGGCTGATAATCTATTGCCCTGTAGATCCTTCGCTGAGCCAAAGCAATGACAAGACGATGCGGTTTTCACGACCAGCTGAGAGATCACTGGTGAAGAAATCTGGGGAAGTGAGTTGAATTGTGTGCCCAACAGATCTGTCAGAAGAAAAACAGGGACAGAACCCATCAGTTTTCACGGGCATGAATCAGACATTCCGAATTGTGTGGTTTTAGATATTTTGTATTGTTGGGGATTGTGGTTTTTACGCTATAAGAATCCACAAGATAAGCCTTTCTTGGTGCTTTTTTGAGATTGTTGGTTTTCTTTTCATTCGAGCCATTGCCATGTTCACGTCCGATCAGGATTCCGTTCACTCGATGGGATTTGGACCAGTACTACTGCGAAAACCTGGACGACGCCAAACCTTTTCAGACCATCGTGAAACATCAGTGCCTCGACCAAAAAATGATAACATGTTTGCCAGGACTATCCTGGTTGGTGGTTTCAAACATGACCTTTATGACCTCCATAATATATGGGATGTCATCCTTCTCATTGACTTTCATATTTTTCAAGATGGTTAAAACCACCAACCAGCATTTTTTACGAAGCAACTAATAAGCGATGAAACCATCGATCATGGGAGACTGAATCCATTTAAAATATTTAATCAACAATGAATCTCTACAAGAATGAGGGATACTTGCTCCCACAAATTGCATTTTTTTTAATAGAGAAGATTCGGTTTTAATCCACTGGAACATTTTCTGGCCAACACAGATGGTCAAGAACTTAAGTGTTTAGCCCCTGTTTGAAAAACTGTTGCCACCCATGTATCAAAAAACTGCACATCTATAGCCGGCAGCGCAGCATGGCAATCGAATCAATTGCCCATGTGGAGATAATGTTCCTGTTGAACATACGGACTGTCCCTTGCCATGTTTGATTTTTGGTATAAGATGGCTACCACCATCTTCACACCTATCAGCAAAACATATAATAAAACTGAATGGCTAAAACATTGAAACCCTGTGAGTTCAAACAATGTGGGGCTCCCCAGTTTTGTTTGTTGGTTTATAAATCCTATTAACTATAGTGTTTTGATGTTATATGATATGTATATATTATATATATGTATCATAAACCATAATTAGTTCACCAATTTAGCTATCCAACGGCCCCACATTGTTTGTTGCTTTTGTTGACGTCCCTGCAGTCTCTTCCAGGTCGTATGTCGAGGGAATTGAGCTCTTCGACTTCAAATACTTTCAGATTCCGCTGAACGAGGCGCTCGCTCCAAAATAGTGGTGATTGTTCAGTTCGCAAACTGCTAAACTACCAGAACGTAATATATATATATATATACACCAATGTTTGGATCAACCTTGGTTACATACTACTTTAATATATTGCTATGAATGGTAAAATTTACATTCACCAGCTAAAAAAATGTTGTTTGTTGGCAGGTATCTAAGGTTCACCATGATATTATATATATATACTGTGGCTTATTGGACTCTACTTTTAAGCACCAGAGTTGAGACGATCATTTAAGGTTCTTAAGAGCAAGGTCAGAAGTTTGTTTATACTCGTTTATAGGATATTACAACCAACACAATTAATATTTTAGGATATTATTATAACCCATTATACTCAGTTTTTTTTATACTCAATGGATCTATTATAGGATATTATAACTTATAACCCATACAAAAGTCTTGGGTCATCCGTCATAGTTGTTGGGGACATGCTGATTGTTGGGGGAAAATTACTTGTTTAAGGCCGTAAACCAGATTCTTTCAAAGGATAGCTCTGACGTTGGCAATAGTCCTGACCGTCCTGACCTTGTTAAAGTCGGAATGTTATGATTAATTGATCATCGTTTTTTTTTGGCTACAGGCTATCACTTTGTTTATGCTGGTAGAAAACAAACAATAGATCAGCCAATACGACGTAAAGACTATCCCCCAGCGTTACAAAGTCTTAGTGGCCCAATATGATAGCGAAGTTGGTGCCCATCAGCCCATCCAACTAGATTGAGATATTCCAAAAATCGACCCAGTCATTTTGCGAACCCAGATGCGAACCATGGTGCTGGAATATGCACACCTACATTTACCCCAAAAATTGTCCAAATAAATGCAGGTAAATATTCCAACACCATGACACCTTGGTTCGCATCTGGGTATTCTAATTGTAGATATTGCAGATGTAATTATTCTCCATATTCCCCATAAACCCTAGTTATTACTAGTCATCCCTATACTTGTGGTGAACTGTTCACCAAAGCTGTTAAACGGGAGCGCCACCTCGTCGACCGTCGGATGATGTAAAAAACGACCCGACTTTTCATGGAAGATCCCCAGTTTTGGTTCACATTGAAAAGTATACAGTATAAATGATCACTATTCAACCATTGTTGCGTTTTTGCTTTTCTATCTTGTTGCAGTTATAGCCCTTAACAGTTCAAAATGGCTCAAAGAGACTCATTTAAGTGATATGTTTCGCCTTAGTTGCAGCACTTGTTTCGTCCCATGGCCAGTTCACTGTATTCAGGGCCATAGGAATCCTCGAAAAAAAATACACAAGTGATTTACAACTTATTATCATTAAAGACTATTTAAGGTATTCTCTAAACAGTATTAACCATAATGGGATTTAATGGGATTCTTCGATTACTGAGTACTGTCTAGCGGGATCACGTATCATTCGACTATTTAACAGTCGGATTTCTACGAGATGGAACAAATGTTCGAAAGCTGTTTGCTGGAGAGAAAGTTCACTCCAATAACTACGGTATGGTATATAGTAGCCATACATGGTAGCTATAACTGCAGTATTCATGGGCTGAAACTAAAGCAACACAACATCCAAAAAAGAATGGATTTATTAGTTACTTAGTTACAACTTATATCCCATTTTTTGCAGGTTGAATATTGCTGATGAGTTATTTACATCCCATGTTTTATCCCAGTGATATAGTTATGATAACTTATATCCCATGTTTGACACCAATGAGTTGTAATAACTACTAACATAACTTATATGTTCTATGGTTTTATCCCAATGAAACACCATAAATCCCATCGAAAAATCCCCATATTTTCCATGTTATCCCAAGGAATCCCCATAAACATCGACAAAAACCCGGATCTTCGCAGGCGCGGGGGATGGATCCCATGCAGAGGCACGTCTTGGACGCTCGGAAATGGGCTATTTATGGGCTATCCTAGCGGTTATATCAATGGGAATTTCAGGATGGATATCTACCCGGCCTGGTAAACATACAAAAAGCTATGGAAAATCACCGTTTTAATGGGAAAATCCACTATTTCTATCACCATTTTCAATAGCAAACTGTTAAATTACCAGAGGGTAAATCATATGATAATCATAATATCTTTAGATCTAAAAATAACAATGTTGGGTTAAGTGCTGGGTTAATCCGAGTGATTTACTTGGGATGAGTGTGATACTCTTGAGATATCCATCATATACTACGGTTATATCAGTGGGAATTTCAGGATCCTAAAATGGAGGTACTATGAAAATATCTATATATCTAAACATATCCGATTTGGACATCCCAAAAATCTATGAACAATCTAGGATACATACATATATCCTATATAATGATTATAAATTTGCCTAATGATATCTATAAACATCTAGGATATCTATCCGATAAATCAAGGATATATATATATGCCAAACATATTTTGAACAAATATAGTATTATGTTTTTAATCATTGGTATATCTTTACAAGAATATCTATATTGCTAGATTAGATATCCTAGATGTTGAAATCCCAAAAATGTATAAACATCTAGTATATATATATATATCCTATATAATGTTTTTTTTGCCTAATGATATCTATTAAAACACATAATATCTAGGATATGATTTTCAAAAAATATGGGATGTTCCATATAGATTATCTAGGATGTTCCTTATAATCCCAATTATCATCTATAGATATCATCCCAAAATTATCTAATGATATCTATATGATTTTATATGTCTGTATATTTCCAATTCGCAACTCATTTTTGTTTGGGTCTGGCAAAGATAAGTTCATATTCGCAAGCATTTAAGGTTTTGAGTAGCAACACTGAAAAACAGTTGCATTAGTAGCCACTATTTGGATGTCGCGACGCAAAACCGGGTATCATTCTGAAATCACGACAACTTGAATGCTGAAAAGTGTTGTTTTGATTGCCATCGCTGCTTGAACCCTGTTTGTGCTCATTAAATCCCTGTTTAACATGTATATAAATGATATCCCCTTATTTGTGTCCCATTAAATCCCATAAAACCACCATTAAATCATATTAAATCATATTAAATCATATTAAATCATATTAAATCATATTAAATCAAATTAAATCATATTAAATCATATTAAATCATATTAAATCATATTAAATCATAATATTAAATAAATCATATTAAATCACGGTTTTTGCTGAAAGTCTCTGTGACCATTTTCAGCTGGTCGAACTCCTGAGGAAGTCGGTGCACAGAACCTCTTCAAGCCGCTGGGCAGAAGATTTCAGCGATGAAAAAACAGCCCTGGTTGATTTCCAATGCATGTGATATATAATTATATACTAATATATATATATATATACATGCACAGTTCCAGTGGGTTCATATTTTGGAAATTTTGTTCTCCCGTCTCACAACCCACCAACCAACCATCGTCTATAGTATCTCAGTTTCTACCATGTTCTCAAGTTTGACTGATAGAAACTCATGGAAACTGAAACTGGTAGAAAGTGATAGAAACAGACATCTGCTAGAGACTGACAGATCTGATAGAGACTGATAGAAACTGATAGAAACTGGTAGAAACTGGTAGAAACTGATAAAAACTGATAGAAACTGATAGAAACTGATAGAAGTGATAGAAACTGATATACTAAATGATGGTTGGTTGTTGGTTGTTAGTTGTTGGTTGATTGGTTGTTTGATGGGAGTTGATTACGAACTAACTAACCCATTGTAGAGAAACCTATTAACCAACTCGTATCATGAGATGGGATAGTTGTTTTTTTTAATGCATGGCTCATCTGTGACCAAGAACCTGAACCCTTGTGTGGATTGCAGCTATCAACCAGCAGCAAGAATGATGATGAAATCGGGTACAATGTTCACAGTTTTCTATGGAAACCATGACCCATTTAGTTCGATGATTGTCATTGTCTGTCATTGCGCTGTCGTGTCGCTTGTAAAGGGGCTCCCGTAAAGCACCCCTTAGCAGCGTTTCGGGTGCTTTTAGGTGCTTTTGGGTGCTTGTTCCGGTAAGGGCAATGCGTGTCGTTTTTTGTGTCAATTTTGGGAGATGTTAAACACTTGGACTTCCATCAACCAGTGGTTTGTAAAGAGCAGAGAGAGTCAAGATGTTCGGATCCTAAATGCTTTAAGACCCCTCCACACATTGCCTCTCAGAAATGCATATTTCAGAGGTCCAATAGGCATCCCTTTCGAAAGTAAGTATATATAATATATAGAATACACAGTATAAATATGTATATATATATGCAAACATACTAGACACATACAGTGCATACGTACACATATATATATATATATACAAATATACATACATACCCATCATACATAGAATATATAGTGCAGAATCATATAAGGTACACATTAAGAAACATGCTATAAAAAAAAAAAAACTGTACCCTCTGGTAAACTAACGTAAACATGGAAAATCACCGTTTTATAGCTGGGCAAATCCATAAAACATTTCAATATGTAGTGTATATCACTTGGTCCGCTAGCCAGGATGGGCATCACCAAAGATATTGCCAGTCGGAAGCCTCACCACGCTGGGGTTTCCGTTGGCCTCGATAAGGACACTGCGGAGCGCGGATTTCCCAGGGATCGGTTTCGGTAGTTGTCAGCCCTGTGTTTTAATGGTGATTTAATGGTGGTTTCATGGTGATTTAATAGGATTTAATGGTGATTTAATGGTGATTTCATGGTGACTTCATGGGATTTAATGGTGATTTAATGGTGGTTTCATGGTGATTTCATGGGATTTAATGGTGATTTAATGGTGATTTAATGGGATTTAATGGTGATTTAATGGAGATACCCTCTGGTTATGCGAAAATAGCTGTGGAAAATCACCATAGAAATAGTGGATTTACCCATTGAAAATGGTTATTTTCCATAGTTATGTGGCTGTTTACCAGAGGGTAAGCCTACTTATCCCATTTACAACTGGGGTGAACTAAGCCATTTACGAGCCGTGGGCCACTTACGAGCTGTGGGGTGAGCAGCCAAGTATAAACTAAGACTACAAATGCCTTCAAGCCTTACCCATCATTAGAATTAATATTAAATAAACGCCACTCTCAGAAACCATGGCTTCGTAGAGGATTTACACATCTCTTTCCTGGACCATACAATGGGAATGTTCAAAAATTGGGGAATGGGATTATTCTAGGGGATTTGCCAATGTCAGGCAAGATTGACTAGAGGATAGTTATAGTTTGCCAATGGGAAAGACCGTGACTTTGCGCCACCAATAGTTGGATCCTGAAAAAGATCCAGGTATTAAGGGGTTATATTCCATTCCAGACGCACTCTTCTATTCTAGTTAGTGACCATTCCAGTAAAACGACCATCCCTGTAGAGCCTCTGAACATTGAGTGCACAATGCAAAAAAAGGTGCCGCTGGCATGCTTCAGCACCAAAAATCTCGGAGACCGCAGTGCCTGCCATTCCCTCTCACTACATAAAATAATTCTGTACATGCTATTGAAAATACCATTCATTACATGCCTGGTAACATATGATTATATGTATAATTATGTATATATATATAATTATATATATATATGGTGCCTTCATTTCCCAAGTTGAACTTACCCTCTGGTAATTTGTTACATAGCTAGCTATTGGTTACATGTCCCATTCCTATTGGATTCACCGAGCTGTAAAATGGGTGGATTTTCAATAGCTATGTAACAAATTACCAGAAGGTAACAGGGCTGTTGTTTTAGGATGTTATACGGTATCTCTTCGCTCTGGTAATCAAAGGTGGCAATTTTGAAAATCACCAAGTTTCGGATGATTTTCCCAGCAAACCTCCATTGAGAAAGGCTTCAACCAAAAAAAACAGGGCGTGAAAAGCATGTCCATGATGATTGGAATGAGCCGGCTTCATTGTTGGTATGAATATATGAATAATTGCTTCACGTATTAGCCAGGTATATATATATATGTATGATCTGATTGTATATGAATATCCATGAATAATTGTTGGTATGAATACTTAAGTTGGTCGCGTGACCCAAAATTTAGCATAGTATAGTAGTATAGGTCATGTTTTTGTGTAACCCAATAACTAGATGTTTTTTTGTTTTTAAAAATATACCTGGGTAAATTATAACGACCTCACTGCGACCTCACTGGAAATCATTGTTAATAAGGGGAATCATCCCCAAATGGCCTTAATTCAGGTTAGTGAAATATTATAATTTACCCAGATATGCTATAAGTTACTACCAAGTTCTCTCTGATCCCTTCTGCTTCTATCGTCCTTCGAGGATGATTTTGATTTCGTGCCGAAGCCTCCAGACATGGTGGGAAGTGCCAACGTGCAAGCCATCATTGCGAATCGTTTCAGCTTCTCGGCCACTTTTGTTCTGAGATCCGTGGAATTGATCCAAAAAAATCTCAGAAAACCCAGTGGAAAAAAGTAACGTCGCGAACTGGAAAATCACCATGTTTAATAGGTAAATCATCATGTTTATCATCTTTTTCTATGGGCCATGGCTTCCATAGCTATGTAACAAATTACCAGACTCAAAGGGTAATATATGTGGTGGCTTTCACAGCTCGTAGGTTAGTTCACCCCAGTGATAAAAACATGGGAAAATCCACTGGGGTGAACCAAGCCACAAGAAATGACTAGTCGTGGGATGAGAAAAACTTAAAGTAGTTGGGCTATTTATACTACGGTTATATCAATGGGAATAAAAAAGGATCCTAAATCAATCCATATCAGCTCATCCAACTAGATTGAGATATTCCAAAAGTAGACTCAGTTATTATATCAATCCCAGATGCGAACCATGGTGCTGGAATATGCACACCTACATTTACCCCAAAATGGCCCAGTTTTGTAGGTGTGCATATTCCAGCACCATGGTTCGCATCTGGGAATGGGAATAAAAAAGGATCCAATTGATGGAGGTACGTAAACGTACCATATGTTTGACCATATTTTGTGGGGATATTCCCTGAAATTTAGGCCTGAAAAAATCGGCCCTTTTTTCTATGGTAGGTAGCTCCGATCAATCGGTTCCTGAAATGGCCATTGATTATATATCCACATATATATATATACAATTATATACATACATCTATATATCCATAATTATATCCACTTAGTTCACTGGAGCTGCCCAATGGACGCAAGCAATTTTGATCGACTTGATGCCATCTGTGTGTGGATTTCTTTCTGTCCCAAAAAGTTCCTAAGTTGGTGTATGTTCACTCATCGAATACTATAGAATACTATAGATATATCCAGTTGAAACTTGTTTTTTTCCCATCTAGCTAACTAGAATATAACATTATATAATGATATATCCCTTCGAAACTCGAGGTTCACCTAATAGTCTCAACCAACTTGGACCTGGAATGAACTTGGGGGTCCACACATCACCGTGGGTATCACCATGTTTCTGGGTCGAGGCTTTATCTTCAACTTAAAGGGACCCAATTATGTGGCGGACACGGCGTGCTCTGCGTCCTTGACTGCTACCCATTTGGTCACTTGGTGGAAGCTCTGGGGAGCCTAGTGGGGGATGGACATTGAAAGAAGTGATGGCTGGGAAGTACTTTTTTGGCTTCACTAAGATCGAGATAAAATCGATATCCCATTAAGCTTTACCTATTTGCACAAGTCACAGCAAGATTCCGATCGTAGTTGGTATAACTCTTGCATTGGATTGGTTTTTGAGGGAACACTTTCAGGAAACACTGATTCTGGATTGGAAAATTCATTTCTTCACTGAAGATATTCCCTTCAATAAAGCCATCAATTCATGCCATGTCCGATTAGTCTATTTCAGTAAAACAAAACTAGGCCAGCAATATTATGATGGTTGAAATCCTACCCATAAAAATGCTACAATTGGGGCTGTTTGGATTCTATTTATTATATATATATATATATATTTATTTATATGTACATGTACAATATAATATATGTAATATATGATAATATATGTGATATAATATAATTATATATATATATATATATTACAATATATATATATATTATAATATATATTAATATTGTAATATATTATATGATGTAATATATATACATATATATAATATAATATACTATTTAATATTTAGTATATAATGTATAATTTATAATATACTATATATCATATACAATATATAATATATAACCACACAATACATACATATATATATATAATACACATATATATATATAGTATATATAAAATATGTTATTTAATATATATATATATATATATTGCTTCACTATTCCAAACCCTGACCCAAGCTCCTCTGGAAGTTTTCTGAGGCCAAGTTTATGCTGCGAGATCAGACGATTGACAAAATCGAGTTTCATGTGGCTCTGGGGATTCACCAGTCACTCGGCGGGAGCTGGGAAGATCATCAAAGTTGTGGTGGATTTTCCCCATGGACGAAGGCAGAGGTGTCCACATATCCCATATGCGAGCCATGGTGCTGGTATATTTACCCACATTTTGGTGATTTTTAGGGCAAATGTTGGTAAATATTCCATACATGGAGCATATGGGTATGGTTTCCTATTCCAGAAATTAAGAAAATGTTGGTCAACCAACAAATATGGCAATATACAGGAATTTCTGCTGAAACTCCGCCCGAAAGAGGGGTTTCTGACGCATATTGAGTTGACAAATTTACAGACTTTTGGATCTCTGAGAATCCATTGTCGTCGTCAGCATCATCATCACCAGCACCAGCAACCAGCACCAGCACCATCACAATAATCAATCACCAATGATGATCCATATATTAATATTGATACGTATATATAAATATATGTATATATAAATATATTATGTATATATATATATATATATTATATGTATGTATATAATTGTATATATATATATACATGATAATCATGATATCCCAAGATAAACATGTATATGTTTTATAGCCACAATGCGCACACATCAATATTTTTCACCATGCCCTTGCGCTCGCTGCCCGGGATGCGCACGCCGCCCTTAGGTGTTTGTCTCCCCACGCCTTCGTTGGCTCGTCGCAGAATCATATGATTTCCATGCGCTGTCGCACCTTCAACGCCACTGCTGGGGGCTACATGCGCGGAGACGGCTGCTCTGGATTGCTGCTGGGACAGCATGAAAGCGCCGAGAAGAACTTTGTGGGGGAAAAAAAACTTGAGAATTCATAAAGCGCCGTTGAACAGTGGGGGATTGTGCTTGAGAATGAAAATCTGGGGAGTTTTGATACTAATTTTTGAAATCTATTATCTGATAATAGACAGCATCTACGTTTTGTGACTGAATGGAACCAGATTGTTGATCGGTTATAAACTGGGGGGTTATACTAAGTTAGTTGAACCAGGATATACACTCCTGAGTAATCCAGAACATCTTGTTGATTAATTTACTGTACTTATTTGGGAGTGGTACGGTAATACTAGTTAAACTGGTTTATTGGGGATGATGATAGTCCAGCAGTCACAGGCTTTATGTTGCCCAACCAGTATATGATGGGATGGGATAGAGATATGGCCCTTAACAGTTATTTTGATGGGTTTAGAATGACATATAACCTGAGTTATAGGAATTATATGTCCATTTATAACTGTTAAGGGCCATAACTGTAAGGGTATGTCCTATGTCTTACACCTCTCAGTACCATTCTGTTTGTTGGTCTAGGTTCGCCCAACGTCGCATATATCTACCGAAAAGCATTAGATAGCCTATAGAGAAAGAAACCGACTTAAATGTCACATATTCATGTGTATCATTGAATCCAGTTATGTGATATTAAATCATGTTAAATCATGTTAATTCACAATTTCTACTTCAAATCACCATGGTTTTCCAGCAAAATCCTCCATGGTTTTGCCTCCATTTTTCGCCATGCCAGCCGTGCCGTGCCAGGACCCTGAAGCCCGGTGACCTGCCCGAGGAGCGCGACGCCATCTGGCGCGGCTCCATGGTGGGACAGAACGGCAAATCGGCCACGTTGACGGCGCCCAACGGCATCGCGCAGGAGGAGACGGCCCTGAGGGGTCGGGAGGATCGCCCAACGGCACAGTTATGGTCCAACCATGACCAACCAACAGTTATTTTTATGGGTTTATTTCATGACATATAACAGCATATAACCTGAGTTATAGGAGTGATATGTCCATTTATAACTGTGGCCATAAGTGTAAACCAATCGTCTTGGATGACCATGACTCAGTATTGAAACATATTGAAACCTCTGGATTTGGGGAAGTAAACATGTTTGTTTAACAATAAACCAACCAGAAATGAAGGTTTCAACAACTATCAAACAAGGCTGATGGTTGTACAATTTACTATTAAAGTTGATGAAAGCAAACATAGGTACACCTGGAGATTTGAAGCAACACAAAACCCTTCAACACAATGGTGCTGTTTAAGATTTGTCCATGGTCCATGACAAATGGGCATCTTGAACGTCCAAGAAGGAAACACCTGTTGATAACTGCTAAACTGTGCCGAGCATGTTGTGCCAAACATATTTGCAGGACGTGATTTGGAAGGCTATCCGTCGCTTGTCTCAATTCGCTTTTCAGTAGCCAGTCATGTTTCCTGTGCGTGGATGAAGGGCCCATAAGTCATAGAATTGAGGGGAAATTTCAGAGGAAACCCATATGGAGGTTTCCTAAAATAGGGGCACCCCCAAATCATCCATGTTAATATGATTTTCCCTTATAAACCCTCCATTTTGGGGTACCACTATTTCAGGAAACCTCCATATAATATATTTATGGGTAAAAGGAACACAACAATGGTTTCTAATATGTTTTCTCTCAAACCAATGCCTTGAATACATGCCTGATCTTTTTTTGCTAAACTATCCATTTGGGTGGTCAATAGTAGCCATAGCTGACTGACCAGGTTGGTTAACCCCTAAAACCTGTGCGCACCCGCCACAAGACCTTGACACTGGTTGCACTGCGATGTTTCTTCTTGCCCCATTTACCATTCAAGATTATTGGGTGGTTATAATTACTGCCGTTGAGAGTTGGTACATCACAATGTCATTGATGTCATGTGGTTGTACACTCAATGTTTATGCGTGATAGAGCTATTGTTCCTGGTAGTTTTATTCATAGGTTTATTTTCATCAACCTAATATTAAGCACTCCAGGGAACTTATGTTTTTGGTAGGGGATTTACCCATATGTATATATAATTATATATACACCAATATATGTATCCATAGTTAAATACAATATCCATAGTCCATATTTGAACCCTCAATTTTCATAGTGAAAACCTCTATTGTATGTATCTGTATATTATACATTATGTATAATACATATATATATATGCATATTATACATATTATTACCATTTTGACATCATCATATCATCACGTCACCTATATACATATGTTTGTAGACAATATCAATTGTTTGAATATTTATATATATACAGATACATATGCACATATTATTAAACATTGTAGATGTATATTAATATATATATATATATATATGTTGATATACACACGTCATTCAGCTCATTCAACAAAGTTCGGATGATTTCAGGTGAGGCCAAAATTTCGCCCACCGAAAGCTGCGTTTGGAGCTGCCATGGCACTGGCACCTCTCTGGGAGATCCCATTGAGGTAGGTGCTGTTCCTCGATGGGAAATTGAACAGGAAACCAGGAGAATAGTCAATGGGAATTCCAGGATCCTAAAATGGAGGTACTGTACCATATAAGACCATATTTTGTGGGGATATTCCCTTACATAGGCCTTATATATGGCAGGTACCTCCAATCAATCGGTTCCTGAAATGGCCATTGAAATAGCTGGTTGTTTCTTGCTTTTCGTTTGATTTGATGTGGATCCAAGTGGCAAAAAGTGGCAAATCTGAAGGGAAAATTTCAGTGGCAGATTCAGGAAAAACATGTGGATTTCCGAAGAAACCTCATTTTTTGGGCGAAAGGATCTGTCTAAAAACACTACGCAAAAGACACTGCAATGTGAGGCCCCCCAGTTATAAGTTGGTTTATAAGCCCCAGTAACTATAATAGATATAACCCCCATAAACCATAGTTATTGGACTTATAAACCAACTTAGCTAACGCACTGGGGCACCACCTTGTACGCAAAAGACACTGTGATTGTCAAGATTATTTCAGAGGCACAAGTGCGGATCGGGTCGAGAATAAGGAGTTTGGACACACTTCGGGTTTTGAAAGGTTAAGTCTATAGCAACCTCACACCAAAAGTAACGGTATATCATATAGTGAATAGAGTGATTAATAGAAACAAGGTCATAATGCCTTGAATTCAATCGCAACTCAGGTTTCTAAGTGGATTTGTATCCGTTTAATGTTACTTTCCTTTGCAAACGTCACGAATCATCCAAGTGCCTCAGGTTACAGGCTGATTGGTTGGAAGATGTAATCGTATCAAGTTCTCCTGGGAAAGCCTTGGATGGAAAGCTAAAAAACTGTATGTTGGTGTCATTGGTGATTATCACCGAAGGAAATCGATGTATATATATAGATATTGTATGATATTGCAGGATATCGTTCCATGTTGTTTGCATCTATTGGTGTTAATCCATAGTCTTCAAAAGTTATTGAGTCATTGATTACCCATATTGAAAATCCACATAATGTATAATGTTGGTATAGATAGATAGATAGAGAGATATAGATAGATAGATAGATAGATAGATAGATAAATAGATAGATGGATAGATAGATAGATGGATAGATAGATAGATAGATATATAGATAGATACATTTTACAGAGAAATCCAGGGATGATCCCATGACTCAAAACATGTTGAACAATGCATGTATTATGTACTGTATATTAATGCATATATACTTATATATATATATATATATATATTCTATACATATATAAATGAATTATATATATACACTATATACACACTGTATATACACACACACACTATATTATATATATACACTAAATATATACAATATATATATACACTATATATTTATACATACTATAATATATATATATATATACACCATAATATATATATATATATATTGACATTGTATGTATATATATATAACTATATGTCATATGATCAATGTCGACTGGCATATGTTTAACATTGGCTGTGATGTTGTTTTTAACCAGCGAAAACTTGGCGACTGAGGTGCGAAAAGTTCAGGCGAAGGAACCACGTGATACCACTCTGTTGGTGGTGACGCACCTCGGTTCTGTCGATTCTTAATGGGGAGTGGGGATTTTTCAGGGATTTTTTCAGGGATTTTTCATGGGATTTTATGGATTGTCATAGGATTTACTGGAATTCATGGAATCTTCACAAAACCTGCCGGTTGATGATTAGATAATTATACTACCCAATAGAACGGGAAAAATCATAATCCATTAAGGCAAGACCTATCAACCAAGCACTACAAAGGGACGACGATTGTCGCGGGTGAAGAATGCTCATGTGTCAAGGCGAGCCATGGATTTGGGTCAGTTTAATGATACCCTCTGGTAAACGTTTACATGACCATGGAAAAACACCATTTTTCGGAAACATCCACTATTTCGACTGGGCCATTTTCAATGGTTTTTTGTTTGTTTACCAGAGGATACCATGGTTTTCCTAGAAGAATCCATTGTTTAGTATATATCTCCATTAGTTATACCCATTAGTCTATCCATGGTTTCCCAACCAGTGCTACAGCTTGCACACTATCTCCATGTTTGCACCAACATGGAGATTTCACCGGAAAAATAGCTCCGATGGTTTTGCAAAGCTGTGCTGAACAAGACACAAGGTGGTGCCCCAGTTCGTTAGCTAAGTTGGTGCACATAACTCCAAAAACATCCAATAACTATGGTTTATGGTAGATATAACTATAGTTAATGGGGTTTATAAACCAACTTATAACTGGGGGGGCACCACCTTGTAGATACGGCAGATCACTAGGCAAGCAGTTCCATTTCCATGATTAGTTCAACTTGGTAAGATCGATCAGCAATTTGTTTGCAGTACATCAACAAACACATATCATTTTAGAACGAGTCTAAAAATATCATCTAAACGGAAACTTGTCTTATATATAATTCATGTTCATATGATTCATATGTAGAAGCCTTGTCAAAATTGAGATTGCCAAACTATGTTCATTTCACAGTATCATTCCATATTTGTAATATAGTATGAGATGTTCATTGTTATACATGTTGATGTCTAAGACATTTCATTACAATTATTATCTTAGACTATTCTCACAACCTTAAAATGGTGTTGTCACAATACAATCCTATGTTTTTTGACAATACAATCCTATCTCTATTCACAATGATTTTTTTACACAATGATTGTGAATATGATGTCTATAACACAATTATCTCATTGATTGATTGACAATACAGTCAATTTATTGACAATACAATGTTAGTGAAATGTGAGTTTTTCAAACACCATTTACGAAAGTTCTCAGAACTTTCCTCAACTCTGAGGAACAAGTCACAAACGGGTCATCTGGAAGGAGGAGCTGCCATGACTTCCCTCATTGCAGCGGTCTTTCAGGCGCTTGGGATGAGGCGAAGCAACTATGTTATGAATCGCGGTGATAGAATTAGTTATAAGCCTATAGACAGTTATAACTGAAAACGATTAAGTGATGTATATTTAGATATGTACAGTATATATAATATTATATAATTCCATCCAGAGTGGTAAGGGCAATGACTGTATGATGAATTCGATGGATGTCAACCAAAAGTTTCTTGTTTTGTGGTTGGTGAAGTGATTGGTGTTTCTGAAACGTTTTTCTCGATAGGAATTGATATGCTTAGTATATATAACACATCTTTGCAGGCACATATGTTGAATTAGGATAGCCATAGTGCCAATGATGAGCCAATAATTTGGGTGCTTTCGTTTTTGGAGTTATGAACAGCCATGAACTCGCGAAGCCGGAGCTTATCGATCCCCAAGTGAAGGTTGATAGTGATGTAAATAAAGTTGCTGGCTTTAAATCAATGAACTTATCAAATAAACCTCTGATCTTCCCTAGTTTCTATGTGAGATATCTATTGAAATTCGCCACTCACCACCGGAATGATGTTCCAAGTGCATAGATATGGAATATGATGGAATCTGCTTGAATTTCATGGCTTTCTCGGAACTGATCTGCCTTCATCGGGGTTTTCCATAGAAATTGGCCCGGTGAGGCCCCCCATAGCGAAGTTGCGTTGACGTTGCGTTGACGGACGACTTGGTGAATTCCTTTCGGTTGATGAATGGGGGATTACCCGGCCTGGTAAACGTTTACAGTTTGCGAACTTGAAAATGGCCATAGAAATTTAGAAATAGTTGATTTTCCCAGCTATGAAAAATGGTGGATCGTTCCATAGTTTTTTGTATGTTTACCAGAGGTTAGATTGGATTGCAAACCGACTTACAACGCTTGGGGGCCCCACTACGTGTATTTAGAGTATTATGATACATATATATATATATTAATTATGTAGTATTATACGTAACGCGATGAGATTATAGACCAGACCAACAACCATTCATGTTTATTAACAATCCAATAAAATCCCATGAAGAGTGTGTTATTTTTCAAGATGTTGTTGGGATCAAAAAATAAACCAACAGGAACCGGTGGTGGAGTGGAGTTCCACTTATGCTTGTGGATACACAAGCATAGTTTTAAGATTCAAACATCCCAAGTTATGAAGGTTCTTACCCCAAGTGGATATGATACGGGTTACATCCCAACTTATGAAGGTTATTGCCCCGACTTATTGTGCTGATTATCACTTCACTTATAAGCGTTACAACCATTTATGAACTTATGAAGCTCGTGATCCCATGTTTATATCCATTTGTATACTATTAGTATACGCAAAAATCACAAACTTATGACAAAATAGCACCATAGTTATATCCCAACTTCTAAGTGATTAAGCTTCACCAACAATAATATGGTTATAAGAACCATGTTCACCTTCCTTTCTTCCCAGAGCTTCGCCTTGGAAGTCCTTCGCCGCCGAACTCGTGAGGTGAAGTCTTCCTTAGCCATCCCCTGCTGTCACCTCCGACAGCTGAATCCTCACTTGGACCAGACAGGCGCGGGGTCCAACGGGAGAAGCCCAAGGTGCTGGGCCATTCACTACTATATATATATACATATGTATATGTGTTTTTTTTAATTAAGATATCCAGAGTATTCTATAGTTCGATGAGGTTGTAAACATAAATATATTTTATTTAAACAAATAGTATGTATAAGCCAGCGAACAGAACGTTTGCGTGCCCCACTGTCTATGGCTTTAGAAAGTCATGTAATAAAAGACCCAAAAGTGCAATCAAAACCGGGGTAGGAATATATTTTTTTTGAGACATCTCCATACTGTATCAGATGGTTGGTTACATTTAACCCCATTGTATCCCCAAATACGCTCAGTTCATTCCATCAAAAATGCCACAGATATCCAACTTGGAGGATGAGTTTGGCGGGATGCTGTGGTGACTTCACATGGGATATTCTGAACATCAGCTGATCCAAAGAACATGATACCCTCTGGTAAACAAACATAACTATGGAAAATCACCATTTTATAGCTGGCAAAATCAACTATTTCTATGGCCATGTTTAATAGCAAACTGTAACAAATTACCAGACGGTACTGTACTTGCCCATATGCCCAGCAGTTAGAATCTAATGTTTAGTAGCTGGAGCCTAGTAAGATGAGAAATCATCATCAGTAGCAAAACATAAGCTTCAACATAGCAATGTCAGAGTCGGTTCATCAGTAGGCTTCAAGCGTGTACAGTACCCTCTGGTAATTTGTTACATGGCTATGGAAAATGGCCATAGAAATAGTGGATTTACCCAGCTATAACATGGTGATGTTCCATAGTTTTCTGTTTGTCATTTCAGCTGGGACATCCGCAATTTTGCCATCGGCTTTGCCAGCCGTGTTTGCTTTGTTTTCCAGCCATCTTTGGATACACCAAAGATCACCAAAGTGCCATGGTATGGAAATGTATGGAACATGCCAAAGTCTACTCACCAGTGTGACCCGCCTTGTTATCATTTAATTGGTTGTTTGGTACAATTTCTATTTCAAGAAATGGTGTTCATCCTTGGCTTTTTGTCAAAAATTGGTGATCATCCTTGGTGTTTGTCTGAAAATAGGGTACCCTAAAATCCAAGAGTTGATCAGCAGTTTCCCATGGAAAACGTGTGTTTTAATCGCCATGGCGCCATGGCTGTTCCGACAGCTCCTGTAGTATATTACTGCTATTATTGTAGTATATAGCTATAGTAAAAATAATATTGTTTGCTCTCTCTCTCTCTCTATATATATAGATACACGTATATATATATATATAATTATATATATAATTATATATATAATTATATATATATATGTATTTATTTATATATATATATGTATGTCCCCGGGCCATTACATCCCCATGATATCCTCGTGAATGGTTTGGTTAAATGCCGATAGGTCTGGTTGCCCGTTTATGTTTTTCATCAACAAAAAGAACACATGTATGCCCAATTCAAACGTTTTTGTTTCCAGAATTTCTACAGCCAAAATCAGCAACCAGCCAAAATCCCAGGATTCAATGCAGTATTCAACAGCGAGTTGAACTACTACAACTACTCCCAGGGCATTGTCCATGTGAGTTCCTTTGGCTTTGGCGGCACCAACGCACACGCCATCTTTTGGGGCGAGGTCGTCGGGTCGGAGCTGCGAGGGATTGCTTGGGATGAGGCTAAGTGACTAGGATCATTCATAAAAATACCTATGGTTCAGTTGCCTTATAAGTGGCTTAACTATGCTGAATTCTATGGTTTATGGTAGATCTAACGAACTAGTATTCATGGGGTTTATAAACCAACTTATGGCCCAAATTAACAGTTATTTTGATGGGTTTATGTGGTGATATATAACTTGAGTTTAATAGGAGTTCTGTTTCCATTTATAGCTTTTTAACTGTAGAGATATGGGGGTTTAACATGGTTGAACCATCCAAAAGTTGGCATGACAAATGGGATATGGATGGAAAGATATCGTGATGTTTCATGGGGTTTCATGGACTAAGAATATCACAACGGATTATCATGGGACTTTGATATCCGTAGAATGTGGAAAGACATATGAATGTGGAGATTCAAACTTTTGAAATTGGCATTTTAAAAGGGATATGAATGGGAGATGTTTAACCAACATTATATGATATTTACAAAACACATGCCGAGGCTTCTGTTGTATAGCGCTATGTTGGTGAACAGTTCACTACCTGTACAATGACTGTTGGGTGCGTAGGAGGTATATCGAACTAGTTAGATGTGGTTAGAAACCAACAAACATGACCAGGGGGGCCCACTAGCTTACCACTATGTCAGATTATGTCAGGATATTAACTTTCAATCTTCGCAAAATTGGAGTCAGCTATAAATGCTTCGGGTAAATGGGGTTTAAACCAATGTGTCACATTTGTAAGGGATGATAACTTACGACCCAGCTACTGTCCATCTACGTAGTGGGGCTCCCAAACGTTACGTTGTTGATTTATAACCCCATATCTATATCTATAGATATACACCAACAACAAAAACAACAAGAATTGTAGTTTGTTGTATGTTATTAAACAACTTAGCTAACATTAAAATCAGCTATAGCTATATAGATATCCCATTAGACATTGGACATTGGATTCCCTGAAAAAAATCTAGGTGAAATCAGCAAGTTCGTACTAAAACCGGCAGGATGCTGAAGCCCCGCGTTGTGTTGTTTCCATATTAATCTGGTTGGTGGTTTGGAACCAGCAACAAATAGGGATTTAATGGGATGTATTGGGGGATTTATATATAACCATTATAAATAGTATATCATATCTGGTTGGTGGTTTGGAACATGATTTTTTATGACTGTCCATTCAGAAAAGGGAATTTCATAGCCCCAACTGACGAACTCCATGATTTTTCAGAGGGGTAGGTATACCACCAACCAGTAATCCATCAATAACCTGTTGGCCTAATACCCATATGCGAACCATGGTGCTGGTATATTTACCTAGAAAACGGGTGATTTTGGACAATGGCAAATGTTTGTAATTTTTTCCAGCACCATGGAGCTTTTGGGATACTTGCTCATGTTTCTATCTCCATTTTTTGTCCACTTGAAATCATCTCAAGTCCCACATGTTTCAACATCCAACCACTCCAACCAGTTCAACCTCTCAACCCCTCCGCATCCGCCAGGACGTGTACCACGCCCCCAGCAACGCCGAGCTTTTCCAGAAGCGTCTGCGCCAGATGTCGCCGCCCGAGGTGCGAATCAATGGCAGCGATCCAGTGGCACGGCGATGGCGATGGCGGTGGACAAAATGCTGGGGAAAACCCATGGGAAATGCGGAAAAAAACATGGATTCTGATGGGAAAACTATGGATTCTGATGGGAAAACCATGGATTATGATGGGAAAACCATGGATTATGATGGGGAAAAAAAAAGTATGGGAAAACCACCCAAATCGAATGGATGATTCTGGATGATCATGGATTATCCATGATTATCCTCATTTTCCAATATTTTTTTGCAGTGATTTTGGCATACGCTACACCTAGTCTCCCAGTTTTGGGATCGCTTCCAACGCCTAGGCGCTGTGGGATTGGGATGGCCCAGACACCTTGATCCTGCCGGGTGACAAGTACTCCATCGAAATGAATCCCGACGAGCCAGCCAATGCGCCGCAGAGATGGTTTAAGGAAGATACCGGAGGAGAGCGTTTGGCGGGGCGTGAAATCGATGTGGGGAAGTTTTCCGGGACCAATGAAACAGATGATGGGTTTCCTACGAAGCAAAAGACGACAACATCCGGATTTGCAAAAGAGAATTTAGAGGAAACAAAACCAAAAATACCATGGAGTATGATGGAGTATCATCATGCCCCATTTATTTGATGACCAGTTGGGCATAGCATTTTCAGATGGGTGACTCGAACTCAGAGGGCAAAGTGGTGAATCATAGGTTTCATAGGTTCAACTTCAACCGTTGTTGTTTTGCTATAAATTTCCTACTACTTGGGAGTGCAGTTCCATTATTATTACACATTATAATTATACCCCAGTTATATATTTAATATAAATAATAATCACTAGTCACATATGATATATATATATATATAGGTTATAAACCACCCACAAACTGGGATTCACATCCAAGTACCCAGCTAGGCCACACAACAGACAATTAGATGTTTTTTAGCATGTTTGTTCTTACGGCGTGACAATGGTCTCTATAATTCTTAATGGATGGCTAATGGCTATGTTTTTTTTTGGGGGGGGTCCTGGTTCTATGATGTTCTGCTTCTCTACTTCTCTGATTTTCTGCTGCTCTGCTTTTCTGCTTCTCTGCTTCTCTGCTTTTCTGCTTCTCTGCTTCTCTGCTTTTTGCTTTCCCTGCTTTTTTGCTTTTCTGCTTCTCTGTTGTCCCTGCTTTTGGGCTTCTGTGCCTTTCTACTTCTACTATTCTACTTTTTCGTTTCTTCAGTCATGTGTTCTTGCTGCTCTACTTCTTGCTCCTCTGCTTCTTTGCTTCCCGTCTTGACTGCCTCTTTGTTTTTCATGTTCTTTTGCTTTATTTTTTTCTGTTTGTATTCTAAATGAAACCCTAGAGAGACCCTAGGTGAACCCAAAGAAACCCTAAACCTGATAAGAAACCCTACCTGAAACCGTAAATGAACCCTAAAGAAACCATAAATTGACCCTAAAGAAACCATAAATGTAACCTTAAATAAATTTAAATGACACCCTAAATGACATCCCAAAGAAACCCTAAACGACACCCTGAAAAAAAATAAAAAAACTAAATGAAACCTTAACTGAAGCCCTAAATGAAGCCCTAAATTGACACCCTAAAGAAACCCTAAATATTTAAACCCTAAATTGAAACCCTAAATTGAAACCCTAAATTGAAACCCTAAATGAAACCCTAAATGAAGCCCTGAAGAAACCCTATATAAATGAAACCTTAATTGAAGCACCCTAAACAAACCCTAAATTTTTAAACCCTAAGTATTTAAACCCTAAATGAAGCCCTAAACCTAAATGAAAGCCTAAAGAACCCTCAAGAAACCCACATGAACGTTTGAAGTACCAAAATGTAGTAAATACCATGCAAATGAGAGGTTGAAGTGCCAAAATGTGGCAAATACCATGCACAATGGAAGGCAAACATTGCCAAATGTGGCAAATACCATGCAAAATGCAAAGTGACCATGCCAAATGTAGCAAATACAATACCATGCAAAATGACAGGTTCTAGTTCCAAACTGTTGCAAATACAAGGCAAATGGTACCAGGAAAGAAAGCAAAAAAAAAAAGATGAAGCCCACGAACCCGAATGCTCACAGGTATGTTAATGGCACAGATGTCAAAACACATGGATATGCAGTGACGCACAACACTTTTCTGCAATAGTTTATTTGAACAGTCTTGTTCATATTTCCCCTGTTACCAGTCTGCAGTGTGGAGTG
>Ga0126342_10001469_pt1 | contig 33274 bp, 28 predicted proteins | sample Cyp1metagenome_FD_92528 | JGI IMG/M metagenome (GOLD analysis project Ga0126342, IMG submission 92528) | Coral microbial communities from Lord Howe Island, Old Settlement Bay, Australia - Cyphastrea 1 metagenome | ecosystem: Host-associated > Invertebrates > Cnidaria > Coral ...
ATCCATGCAGAACCTATGCAGAACATCTCAGAAATCTAACCAAACCCTATGCAGAATCTAACAGAAACCCAACAAAACCATGGAGAATCAATCAGATACAGTAATTACATATCATGATCCCAGTTATAGATTATTATAGGAAGGTTGACCCCCCCCTAAATTATTTTAAAAAAAAATAAAATTTAGGGGGGGTATTTATTATTATGCAGCCAACATTAACACCAAGCACGGTGTTGTACACAGCGACCAAGACATAATGACATACCAAGACACCAGGACAGGTCTCTTCGATTTCCTTCCTGGGCTGGAGATGATGAACTGGATCCGATGAGGGACAGCTAATGTTGGAAGTTTTGAAGTTGATCTTATGATTTGATCAATAGTCCTTCTCAGGATCGACTTCCAAGATCTTCCAAGGATTTCTAGAAGTTTCATGGAAAGCATCCAGCAGGGACCACATCTTAGCAAACATCATGACCTTGGTATCAAGTTACAATTCCTCACGGCCTCACTTTTCCAAGACATTCCAAGGCCTCATTGGTTGCATGGTGAAGTTCCCATCCATTGTGAACCCCCAAAGCGCCGATTTCATAAAGATTGCCACAGATTTTCACACATTTTTCAGTGCTTTGTCGATAGTACATCTTCCTACCCCAACTCACCATCCTGAATCATTCACCAACTTTCCCAAGTTTTCTTCAACTGTTGACTTAAATGCTAGTTACTACTAGTTAAAACAGTTGAACTCCCCAAAACTGATTTTTCAAGTAGCAAACCATAGTTGAGTATAGGGACGACATGGCACCATGATCATCAACCAACTTACATTCGATGTATGTGGATAAACATGTGCTACGGCCATCCCAAAGGATACCCCAAATTTTGGGGCCCTGATTTTTCCACTCAATTTCGCTGGTGCACAGTTTATCATGGTTCATCGTTGTACAGTACCTACCACATTATAAATTCATTACCTTTGTCAGGCTTTACATTAACTATTTAGACTATTCACTATTCACCAACCCGACCCAAAAATGGAGGTTTCCTGAAATAGGGGTACCCCTAGTTATCCTCCATTTATAGATGGACTTTCCATGAAACCATCCAATGCTCGCTTGGGGTACCCCCCTGACTATGGAAACCCGAGCGTCAAGAGTTCCTGGTACTGTTCTTCACGCTTCCGCGCTTCCCTCAGTTCCTGGGGTGGTACCAAAGCTATACGTGGCTCCGAGTCCGTGGTATGTTGGGAGATACCCATGGCCATGGCCACTCTGAATAGGGAAAACATATGGAAAAACGCATGATTCCATAATCCACTGGATGATGTACCCGCCCTATGCCCTGTTTGTTCAAAGTTTGTCAAACAAACCCATGTCACAAGACTGGTCGAACTGTTATCAAACAGGGGGTGATTTCGATAGCCTCATCATTGATGGGGCATGGGGCTCGGCCAGTGACAAACGACCAATTCACTGGAGTTCATGGACTCATTCTGCTGAAGGGCTACCATTGCTATTGACTCATACATATTCCATGGCCATGACGGGCCATGGTGCAGCAAAGCGTTGCGATTTCGGCATCTCATCATTAAAATTATGTCCAAAATAAACAGTATTTAAGTGTATTTAATTTAGCTCGCTCAACATCGTGAAAAAAATAAGATGTTTTCGTTCTCGCTATCATTTGCCATGTACCTGGCGACTCGTTTCCCATGTATATATAGTACCTTGGGACCCTTCGCAACTTTCTTCAACTTTCTTGGGGGGTCAAAAGGTGTTTTTTTTTCAATACCCTGGTTTCCTGGTGTTTCATTCCTCCGAAAAATGGCATAGGAATCATGAACCCATCCCCGAAATTTAAAAACCTTTTCAAACAAGAAACATGTTGGCATGTCCGCAAGTTGGGTAATTAAGCACCACATTTTGGGCTACGGATATTTACCAACTTCCGCTTAGAAATTTGAGAAAGACTTTACATACAAAGTATGGTGTGTACATCTCCCTAATCATACATGATATTACATGATTATGATTTGGCAAACTTGTGCTTTTTGATAACAAACAAAACATCACTGTTGACCCGGTAGTTGCCTCTTGTGTCTCTGAGACGTTGCTGGTGCCCTCGAAAGAGCCAACGAACCAACGAACGCCAAGTCTGACTAGACTATCTGACTATCTCTATCGAATCTATAATATATATTAGTATATATTTATAAGTCTATATATATATATATGTATATATATATACACAAATAATATGACATAAACACGTATAAATATACACATGTAAATAAACACATATAAATAAACATGTATATATATATAGCTGCATGCTATTTAAGTTGCCTTTTCACCAATATGTATACCCAATCCAACTCACTCTGGATGTGCTCCAGGTGTCTCTGCGCTCTTTCAACAACACGCGCTCCAAGACCCCGCGAAACTTCGCCTGGCAGCCAGGCAATAACCAGAAACTGAATAATGTGGGTAAAACAATAATAAACCACGGGAAATGTTTATACCACCTATAAAAATGGTGATTTGGGGGATGGTTTATTATTGTTTTATTAGGACAAAATAGTTTAAAACAACTATCTTGCATGTAATTCTATGCAATTCTATTCAATTTTATGCGCCTCTAAAAATGGGCACATATATGTGAACATAGAATCTTCTACGTACACGCATGTGTGTAGATAGGTCATTTCATGTCAGCTATTAAAGAATATATATAATATAAATCAATAGATCTCAATCTATTGCCAGTAGACATCACTTCCCACCAAACTCACCCTTGCTTGATGTTGCATCACAATCCCAAAAATCACGTGTATCCTCGACTCCACAAGTGTTGTTGACTGTTCCACTGCACCATCGCGCCGGCGCGCGAAAGGGCGGGCTGAACCAACCTTATCCCCCAACATGTTTTTTCTCCCCTTGGATCAGCTTGTCCAGTCGGCTTGGAAAGTCAAACATTCAGACGGCTGCCACACTTCTGCTTGACCTCACCCTGTCCACATTTTGCCAAAACATATGATGGACAGGGGCGATATGACAAGCTATCCGCGTGAACAGAAGAGTACCCCACGTTGCAGTGCCAAGCCATGTCTGTGGTTGTGATTGGGTCTCTGGCCCCTTGCCGCACCTACAAACGGCCTCAAATCAATTCAGAACAATTAATGATCAGTATACCATATTTTTTTGGAGGTAAAACACATATTTTCATGGGCAAGCTTTGGATTGGTCAAAATTGGCTACATGTTTAAAATTGGCTACATGTTTTTTTTTAGATGGTGAATACTAAAGATATACTAAAATCTGTCGTCCCATACCCTCTGGTAAACTAACAGTTTGTTATAGAACATCACAATTTTTAATAGGTAAAATCATCTAGAAATAGTCCATTTTCCATTAAAAAAAGTTAAATATCTAGAACTAGTCCATAACATACAGATATCCCATTCAATCCCCAAAAAAATCATCTATAAACGGGTCATTTTCCAGTTCGCAAACTGTGAGTTTCCTGGAGGGTCCCCAAGGCAATGCTGGCGCCGTTTCGGTGCCTGAATCCTGCCAATGGCCGCAGATTCGCGCTCCTGCGAAAAGGACCAGCGCTTGTCGCTATATCAAAACATCGGTTCCATTAAGAAATACGTGTGCACATATATAGTTAGACATTTCTGATCTTATATAGTTATGTATAGTTAAACATAGTTTTATAACTATATAATTATATATTATGTATATTTATTATACATCATGCATATACAAAAATACAAAAACAAACTTGTCTTTCCATGAAGGTTCACCCATTTTGGGACATACCGTGGCCCCAACCTTGGTTTCCACAACAAATCCCTCGCCTCCCGGCTCAGCTGCATGTTCTTCTGGGGGTTGTAGGCCTGTTTTCACCAGGCCGGTTCAAACGTTTAAACATATGGATACATATGGTAAGGTTTATAACTGGGAAGTGGGATATAACTGGGATATCATTGGTATTATCATTGGTTTATATGGATTTATATGGTAGGGTTTTGAAAATATCACTAGGATAAAATCGATTGATGTTTATGGCAAGATGGTCTTTGTCGGAGAGTGGAAGAAGAATGCCTTGACGGAAATGGCTTAAAATGATTGTGATTGCTTTCCTGAATATCATTTTTCATGGGTAAATCCACTATAAATGACCATTTTCAATAGCTATAGCAGCTATGTTAGTTTACCAGAGGGTACCTTCATCTACCCACTAGTGGCGAGCCAGCAGGCTCCGCTGCTCCGCTCTGCTTGCTGCGGTATCCTCCATGTTCGGCTGGTTATTATTCTGTTCCCAAAAAAAATGGAAATGGCTCGATAAGGAGAAACATCCCCCTGAAGGATAAACTATACATTTTTTTCTTGAAGGAATTGGCTCCCAATCAGGTACCAGGGCTTTGACCCATTCCAATGCAAAGTCATTTATATGTAAGAATATAGTGAGGTAGTGAGGTAGTATAAACGATTTTTGTTTCACTCATGTTCATTGGATCTCTAATAACCATTGAAACATCATATGGAAACACACATACAAGAAAACCATTGAACCCGGCATGTTTTGTCAATTTGTGGCTTTCACCCGTTTTCTCTGCCCATTTGAAGCCAGCAAGAAACCCAGAATTCTATTGCGCCTGTCTTTGCAGGGCCTTTAGCAACGGTCCCTGCGGTCAAATGGCAGGGCATGGCAAACATGCGAAAGAAAACGGCGACACTGATATTGTTCAATAATGGAAAATCAAGTGAAACATATGTATATATATACATATATATATATATATTATATATACATATATATATATACATATAAATATATAATATCATGAAGATATGCCAAGAACTGGGAAGCCGATGCAATAAGACTAAGAACAATGGGGTTATACTATGATGCAATGGGAATCATATATATATATATATAATAATTCTAGATAAATCATACGTAATGATTCGCTTACTAGCCCACTAACCTGAAAAAACTTGGCCGTTTGGGATAGTTTCTATATACACACAAACATCAGTCCAGTGAGCTCGCAGCGTTGCTATAGGTTCATCGGAATCACAGCAAGCAAAGATCTAAATCCACGAAGATGGGAACCATACGGTGGTTGGGCCAGCGAAATCCTGCACCACCGATTTCGGATGGTTGAAACCCTAGAAATAATGGGATGTTTACCACCGTTTTCAACTGGTGCAGGATTTCGCTGGCCCATCCTAACAGTATGTCAGGGTTTGTCTACATGGAACATCATGAAACCCTAAACCCCAGAGTTGATGGCGATGATTGGCGGGAAAAATGAGGATAAACCAGGGGATGAAAAGGGATTTTTACCACATTTTGGGACCCAACTCATTTCATGCTGACCTGAACATATCCTCTATGATAACTGTAACCACTCAAACAACCCCAAAATGGCGACAAACCAACTTCTTCGCTTCGGTTCGGTCATCGCAACAACGCTGCTTCCAGCAATCAAATCCAAGGTTTTTTTGTGTTGAACCACACTCAAAGATCAGCAAATATCATTGAATCATACCCCTGGTATATTAACATAACTATGGAAAATCACAATGTTTAATAGGTAAATCAACTATAGATGGTTGGGTTGTCCTCCTCATATTTCAGCCGATGTTCCTCCCTTCGTTGGCAGGGTCAACGCTCCGCGTCCGCGCCTGCTTTCGACCCAGTTGGACTTTGACCTGGTGTTGAGGCCAGCTGCGAGATTTGATGTACACATTCCATAGGCAGGTGGCTCATCCCAGGTGGTAGGTGGATTATACAGTAACCCCAATTACAAGTGGGATAAGTAGGCTTAATCCACCTCTAACTAGGGTTATAACATGTTATAACCCACTTACGATTCGTGGGATGAGCCACCAAGTAGATATGACAAATATGAAGAATATACCCGCGAACCACTTTGACTAGGTAAAACGTCATGAATCACGGGGATTGAATGGGGAAAGATATGGGAGTCTGATGGGATGTATGACTCAACAACTGGTAATCAATCGTGGGCAATTGGACTTTTTATGATGAAAAAGCCTAGGGGGATTCTCCATCTTGCCATGTTTGATTACCAGCCAGCAACCAACAAGCAGATTTCGAAGCACTGGAGATACAATGACTGGTTGAGCAGCATCCCCGATGTTCCACAGGCCATCTGACAATGACTGGAACTTTCCAAGCAAACATATGAGTTTTCAGGGGGGTAGAGGCTGTCGACCAATTTAGTTGGTGACCAAAAAACTCATTCCAAAATGACGGCTTTGTCCAATAGTGCAATGTCAACCCCGGAATAAGATCTACCCTGGTTGTTTAATTCTGGTGGTTCCCCCAAAATAGTGATAAATAGCTACTGAAATGGCACCCCCCCCAATGAATAACAGCCGTTTGGGGCGGACATTACCTGAATATCCGATGGACCGACGGTCTATAACCATCTTCCCCAATGATCGATAGACATCTGGCGGTATACCGATTTTGATAGACACAAATCGATTTTTGCGCAGTATATGTAGTTAGACTTAGTTGGTTCTATACCACATTTGGTCATATATGTGTGCATATATATATATGTATATATATATATATATACATACACTTATACTGGTATATATAAATATATACCAGTTTATACATATACATATATATATATACGGGTATATATATATATATGGGTGTATATATATATATATATACATACGGGTATATATATATATATATATATATTATAAATTCTGCAGCTTTATGACTCAGTTGTAGCTGAGTTGGTTCCCGGACTGGACAGTCAACAAGGGGCCCGCATCCCATCCCATCTGCCTTCAAGATGGGATTCCCCTGGGCAGGGCAAAAAAACACAGAGGACGTGTGTTTCGTGTCTCCCCATGCAATCCCTTTCCTTACCATCTGATTCAACACTTTGCTATGAAAAAATGAAAAAACAATGCCCACCTGTACAGGATGGGGACCCCCAGTTATGTGTGTTGGTTTATAAACCATTATAACCCCCATACCATAAACCATAGTTCAGCCACTTATAAATCAACCTAGCTATCTTGGGGGCTCCATCCTGTAGATGGTTTATGAATATGTATGTTCCTGATGATTTACCGTTCTTAATGGTGATTTCCCGTAGCGAATGGTGAAATCACCAGAGGCCAACCACATTGCTGGATGTTTCTTGGGATCATCCCATAGTTAAACATCGTTTCAATATCGGGACCTCCGAATAAACAAGGCAAAGACCAACAAGAACATTGCTGTATATGCTTGGTTTTTAACTCCCCGAAGAATCCTGTTATATCACCATATTGTTGATCATATCCTCACAATCTCCCACGATATATAAAGCCACTATTGGCAAGATTGGCATCTTACCCCAACAATTCTGATACCCCCAGGATTAGAGCATCTTAGTATTGCAGCAGCTAAGAATTTCATGATTCCCTTCGCCCCGTTCAATTAAGCAAAGCACCCGCCCAGAAACCATGGTTTAAGGTATTTATCCTTGATATTGGGACCCATTTAGGGAGTGTTTTATATTGGGGGTTTGGGACTAGTGAAAACCAACTCTTGAAACCCTTTCTTGGTGCAGTAAGGTTTACAGTACTATCGGTACAACATGGTAGAACCAGAGCAAAAACCAGCTCCTTCCACCATCGTTTGTACCAGCTTCCCAACTTGAATGACAGCCTCAAACGTCAGATTCAAACCCCCCAGAATGAAGTTCCTCCCTGAAAGGGGCTCCTAAATTGGATACAGTAGATCCAACACAAAACCAAGGATTCCAGCGGGTATAGCTATATTTAAGGATTTTCTTTGTGGTATTGTTTGATATATGATGCAGCTACTGTAAATAAATATGTAAGAGTATGTATGCCAATTTGGCTTAGCTCAGTAATATGATATACTGATATACCTCCAGCCTCAAAGTACACATAACAATCACATAACATATCATAGCATAGACCTACATGTATATATATAGAATAAGAATCATAATTATAACTTAATAACTATTATTATTATTACTATCATTGTGTTGATTTTGTTTTACTATTTATTATTGTCAATATTGTGTTTATTCATATTATTGTTATTATCACTTATTATTTATTATCTATCACTTATCATTAAATCATTTACTATTTATTACTACTACTATTATCATTATCATTATCTTATCATGATTGTATACTGTGGATGGAAGAACTCCTGCACCAGTTGATATATGGTTTATCCCCTTAGGGTTTCAACCACGGTGGTGCAGGATTTCTTCCATCCGTATAGATGCCCGCACTAAAATAAAATAAAAAAAAGTATGGTTGAATCCCACCATTTTCCCAGCTAAACCCTGATTTTGTTGCTGGTTAATTACTCATTACCGCATTGTTGCTGATATTGGAAAATTGTTTGATTGGTTCACTCCCGTTTGTGGTTACATTATATATATATACATGATATATCCACAAGGACCTTGGGCTTGTTTCTTACTCCCATCTTTTACAGCTCAAAAAAGTGCCAGGCACCGAGGCACCGAGTGGGCCGGATCGTGCAGCTTCAGGTCTCCCTCGAAACCTGGCAGATCCCCGTTTTTCTAATTCAACCGTGACTTGGCTGACTTGGTATGGAAGCTGGGACATTTGTTAAACCCAATATGGGTATAGATATTTATATATTGATCATTAACCATAGATATTTAACCATTGGATACTATTGGTATTATGATGTTTAAGTGGCTCTATTATTTTTTTGGAAATCCCAGGATCTCATGCCACAAATTAAGCTGGTTTGATTCTTTCAGGAGAGAACTGGGCAGCCCACCATGGATATATCAGGACGTGGTGTTTTCGGTGAGCCCCATGGAAATATCATGAAATGTCTATATCATCCCAAAATTTTAATGTGAACCAATGCCAGTTTAGCACCCAGTCGACTGGTAACCATATGTAACCATACCACCTATAAAAATGGTGATTTTTTTTTCTGGGGGGATGGTAAACATAGCATTGTTTTACCAACATTACTAGTTTAGCCATTTTTCTCCAGTTTTAAGTTTTAAGTTGAACATAGTTAAACTGTTTTTTTTCGAATTACTTGGAGAACAAGTTCAAGAACTTGTACATACCAATCACCATAACATGTTCTTCTTGAACAATTCATGGTTTTTGGGAGTTTTGGTTAATGATTTTCATGGGGAAAGTTCCTTGTAGGAAATTGTGAAGGATTTTGTAGAGGAAAAAACTCATGTTTTTTTCAGGATCTTCGCGGGTGATGGTGTTCGCCCCTTTTCATCTGTGTCTTGCCATGTTTTGTCCTTTTTTAAAAAGGGCAGTTCTAAAACCCAACTAACAAACAGGTCTTTCTGTGGAAGATGTGGGAATCTTTTTGGCATCCAACAAGAAGAATGATGAAGAATGGGGCCACTTTCCCAATTTGTAGCCAATTTTTGCCGAAGACTTAAATATGGCTAATCTTGCCTAATATGCTCCATCCAGTTGAAGCTACCCGCAAATAATCTTTGAGACGGGAAATCATATGTTAGGTTGTTTTCTTCCAGAACAATCCAGATTTCCTACCAATCTCACTTGAAATTCCTTAGTTCTTTGGCTATATGTATTTGTACAACAGCCTCCCTCAGTATGTCCCAGCGGTTCTTTGAATCAATGGCTCAAACGAAAATAGCAACTACTTCGAGACTTCGGTACCGCTCAGCCATGAATTTCTCTACCCCATATGCGAACCATGGTGCTGGAATATTTACCTACATTTACCCCATTTTTATGGCCGAGTCATGTAAGTAAATATACTATACATGGAGCATATGGGTACCATCTTGGTCCTGAGTCCTGCTCAAAAGATCCAAAAAGATCAATTCGAAAGCGAAAAAAACGAGCGCTTTTGGTCAAACGAGTCAGCTCTCTAGATCTGCGTTTCCCATTCCCAAGTCCGGAAGCACCTTGGCTCACCTCCTCATAAGGCATCACAGCCTTTCCCAATTCTTCGTCCTTGCCATCGTCCTCCGCCGCTTTTTGTTGGACATCTGCACTGCTGTGTTTTGTGAACACAGCATCTTTGGATGCTTCATGAAGGTGTTTCTTCTCAATTCTGATCGAGAACACATGAAACTTTTTACATCATTCTTTTGGTGTTTGTTTGTACCAATTGATGCACTTGAACATATTAAAACATACCATCTTGAACATGCTAAGACCCATGACTGGTAGATGTTTGTTTCAGTAGCTGACCCTTCCAACTCGCGGAATCAGAACTGCAGTCCCCAGCACTTGATGCTTGACACTATGATCACTCACTGGTTGATAGATCTCGGATACCATAGCTAATACTAATACTGTTACTAATTTGAATTCCAGGGAAACAAACAAACACATCATACGTTAGCAACATATAAATCTGAAACCCGCTATCTTTGTGATCAATTCCATTCAATTCCACTATCAAACCGTCATCTTCCCCATGACATTTTGGATTTTCATGACCCTTCATGGATCGAAGAGAAACAACTCACAGGAACCAATGGATTTTACAACTCCCTTCCCCCTAATAAACACCTAAACGAAACCATGCTTTTACGTAGGGAATTTCCACATTCCATTGGGACCATATGTTTCTGGTTGGTGGTTTCAGCCCCTCTGAAAATATGAGTTCGTCAGTTGGGCTGATTCTTCCCAATGCATGGAAAAAATCATGTTCCAAACCACCAATCAGTGTTTAATGTGGCTAAAACCATACAAAAAAAACAATGAAATTGGGAATTTCCGCATTCCGTTGGGACCATAGAAATGGGGTGTTTAATAATTATTAGGGTGATGGGATTACTGTTCATTGGATGGGATCTCCGGCCGACATATCGACCCTTCGACCAACACGGTCGCGGCCAGCGCTTCCTGGTCACGGATGCGGAAGACCAGCGACTCGCCCTGAAGGATTTCTGGGATTTTCGCGAAGTTTGCGGGAATGTTATGAAACAACAAAATCCAAGGATAAGTCCTCTTGGTATTTTAATGTATTTTATAGGGATATCATGCTTGGTTAAGAGCTGTAGATGGTTGAATAGTGTTAAAAGTACGTTGCAGTCTCATTTCCAAGCTCAATCTGGTCATGTTGACCAAGATATGGGGAGAACACCTTGTTTTTCATATCCAGATCCAGAGGTTCTAAAAACATTCAAGAGAAATTAACAAACAAATCCGGGTAAATCCCCACTGAAAAATGACCAGAACTGCGAATTTGATGAGTGATGTAAGCCCAGTGCATGACTAGTTCAATGGACACATGAGATAAAACCAACCATCAAATGGGGACACACTGGGGATATACTGGGGGGATAAAAGACATAATCCGAGCCAACAAATTGGGGGATGATAACCATAATAAAACAAACAGCACAACCCATAAGCACTATATACAATCAGATTCCACAATTTCTACTTCAGACCCATATTATTGAACAATAATGTGTATGTGGATATAGTGGGGTGCATAGCCGACAAATTTGTGATAGCCAAACAGCACTTAATCTCCGCTGTCAGTCACAATTTCAAATCCAGATTGAATTAGGATATAGAGTATGTTAGCGGATACAGTGGGAATATACATATGAGGGTGTACTGTAATATGATGTAATATGGGATACGAAATGAATGCAAGTAAAGTATGTTCAGTAAATATTCGGTAACATGAGGATTAAAAAGAAACAACTCGAGCACAACTTAATAGATTCAGTACATTCCAGCAAGGTTTTGTCTAGTGACTCTAGTGGGTAGATAATATTGGGACGGGGTAAAAAAGTTGGAGAAGCCATTTTTTCAGATGGAAATCATTACATACTCTACATGTAAAGAACATTTCCAGCCAGGGCCAATACACATCATACCTTTTAGCTCTGTTGGTAAAGTGCTCCATTGTATATTTTTGTTTTTATATATACAGTATATATATATATTTGTTGTGACCCACCTGGTCACGGTCAGCTAAAAAAGTATCAATGGACCCACACAATAAATTCAAATGCTGCTCTGTTTTTTCAGCATTCATCCATTTCTGTAAGGTTCATGAATGTTTGACCCTCTATCTATCTCCCATTAATACATGCTATACTCTCAATCTCAACATATCTCAACTCATCCATCTATGTAAGGTTCAGAAATGTTCTATCTCTCCAAAAGTAATAAAATGCTGCATTCTCAACGTATCTCATCCATCAGAACCGACAAACTCTAGGTGCCTCCAGGAGCACCAACTTCCCCGTGTGATTCCAAACCTCAGTGACGGAGCTGTGCAAAGGATGTTGGCATTTGTAAATGTGTAGCAACAACATGATTTATGCCTCATTTATACATCATTATATATATATATATATATGTATATATATATTGTTTAACATATATCATCATTACACATCATTATACATCATTATACATCAGTGTCAAATCATTTCATGATTTATTTGACAACATTTCATCATGAGTATATGTTTAGTGAAAACTGTGTGAACTATCATAATTTTACAAACATTGTCACATCTTTCACAATAATACCTTATTTGTCATCATCATATAATTATTAAATATATATATATATGTTTATTTTAGAACTGTTTAGTATTGTGAGAAATCACAATGTTACTGAGTATTATTGTACCAAACTCTTATTATTGTACCATAACTTGTGCGTTTTACGTAGGGAATTTTCGGGAATGATCCACTGATCCCCATAGAGTTGATCAGCTCCAAGATGGCGGGCGCGTTTGCGCCATGGAAAAGGACGCCACGCGTATAGAAAAATCAATCTCATCACATATCAATATCATTCCATATACATATGAATATGTATAGTTATGTATGTATGTATTATATATATATTGAATATGTATACACATAATTATAATGAGATGTTAATACCAAGGAGTTTTCTATTGTAACATTGTATCATTTCGTTTCAAGACTACCTATTAATAGATATATATATATATATATTATATATCATATATATATATATATACACCTGGGGGAATGGAATATTTATGAGATTATCCCGTCCCATTATGGATTATTCATGATTCATCATCATGAGATGATAATATATGATTCTAATGATAGCTGCGATATAAGCACCAGTACTGTTCCGCAGTGCAAGTGACCGGATTGAGCTTGTTCGACACAGTCTTGGTGCGAAAATGGTTTTCGGCCGCCTTGTCTCGCAGCGCGCGAGTACCAGATCTTGGTATCATGACGAAGTTTATGATTGGGTGGTGGGTGGTAGTTTTGACTGCCCCAAATATTGGTCAATTCGGAGTTCATGCAGGATTCCCATGATGATCCAACATATGCTGGACATTGGTCAAGATTTGGATTTCAATTTCAATGAAGGATTCCACCATTTCATATATTTCACTCATGGATTTCATGAAGAATTCAACTACTGAGATCATCCCAAAAACATCAAAAAAACGTAGAGAATGATTTGTTCAACCACCAGCTGGATGAGGATCTCCCCAACTGGTGGCTTGCTGATCAACCCTTGGCATCCCCAAGGCCTTTTTGTCAACAAACCTGAAATCACGGGGGCACCGCCAACACATGGCGAAAAGCAAATGGTTTTACGACTGGAAATGGACAGCAAATTGCTGGAAATGGACAGAGAAAATGCTCCGGTCGCATCTCTGTTTTCCACTGTCATGGATGTTCTACTTCTACCGGCAGGTGAGTTGGCTGCGCATGTTGAACTTCAGGCCTGCAAATTCCCTCGATGGTTGGCAACCTGGCCATAATTCACATCCCAATGTTTGGTTCCACCTGATTTTGTTGTTGGAGATATCTGAGACATGTGTATATATATATACATACACATACATATATATATATATATATCACCATGTCTTGCTGGAAAACTCCCAACATATCAACATGATGTTTGTGGCTAAAAAATATATCAATTTAATTTTGATAACATTGATTTCTCAACCAATTTGGTCAGATAAATCACATCTGAATGTTGCTGCAATCCTGTTGCTGTTTCTTGGTTGATTGTGGCTAAGATTCACCTTTTTGGCGTGGAGCAACCCTGTTGCTGCTGTTGGTAAAAATCTCATCTGGTTGGCGGTTGACCTACCCCTCTGAAAAATATTTTTGTCAATGGGTTTCGGATGACATCCCATATATGAAATGGACAATAACAGCCATGTTTGAAACCACCAACCAGAATCACCATTAATCATTACTAACCATTATTAACCATTAACCATTATTAACCCATTACAATCCCCATCTCCATGAAATCCCCATTAACCTATTGCTATATCATAGAGAGGAACATTTCAAACGCTCTATTCATCCCCACTGTTTGGTGCTTGACATCCCACGAAAAATCCCGCAATCTTTGTTGCGTGGCTTAATCCCAAAACTTCAACAAACAACAACTCTTTTGTGGCTTACAGTAAACATCAGTAAACCAGCATTTGCGGGCGGCAAACTCGGTCTTTGGAAAACTGGAAAACCATGGAAAACCCACCTTTTTGTTGGCACCGTTCCAACCCCGTCGGGCCACCGGTGGCTCTTCGAAGCGGTCCGGGGGCAGCTCTGATTTGCCGTCCCAGTTCGGAGGCACAGCGTATCTCCAACAGACCTTGGGTCATGAAAAATGGGGATTCGTTGGTCACAAAAAAAGGAGGATTTCACATGTTTTAACCAACAGGACATAGGGATTTCACCAGAAATTGGAAGTGAACTATAGCCAGATTAGCAGCTAGCAGCTAGCTTGAACAGAATTTGGGATCTAGCCTGTTGGATCGAGAAGTTCGAAGGGTTTAACCGTGCAACCAAAAAATATGCAAAGAACATCAAAGAACAAACATCAAGCCAGAAAATGAAGGAGAAGAGGAGGGATTAATAATAATTCAATATAATTCATATGTTTTTGCCCTAAGCATTGTAAATCCGTAGGAACTTGGAAGGGTGTGCCGTGGCTGCCGTGTCCCTAAAAGACCAGAGCTTGAAATCACAAGACTTGATGGTCCGATGGTGTTTAAGGAGCAAATGTATGCAAAACAAATCAATCAACATATGGAGGTTTCCTAAAATGGGGGTACCTCCACATCATCCATTGTAGATTGGGATCTTCCACTAGAAACGTTTCATTTTGGAGTACCTCCATTTATGGAACCACCCATATGAAAAAAACAATGGGATTTAGGTTTCTTTGGGTCGTTAAGCATCTTTGAGCCACATTTTTTGCGGGGGGTATGTAAACTGTTGAGCTGCAAGAAGAACCAATCAACCAGCAGATTTTTTTCAAATCAGTAAACCCTGGACTCAGCCTGAAAGCGATTGCTACCGGATATGAATCAACAACATGATACCCTCTGGTTAATGCCAACACCGGATTAATAACCCCCCCCAGAAGGTCAGAACTCTACCTTGTAGGTCATTTTCTTAAACACCCCTTAATAATAAGCAACTCTGAACCATAAAAAATTGGATATGGCTTGAGTCATAAGATTTGATACTTAAAACCTCATGAATCTCATCAGATTCCATTGGATTTCATCCTGCTAAAAAATTGCTTGCTAAAATCTCACATTTCAGCATGGTGAGGCAGTGATGGCATTACCTGCAGCCATTTTGGCTCATTTTCAGCCTTAGCCCATTGGATTTGATTGCTAAAATCTTACCTTTCAGCACTGCTGGTTGACTAATTTATTTCTTCAGGTTCCTATGAGGGAAGAGTGAGGAAACAACCTTGCAGGGTTTGGTGTCCTGTCCAGGGTGATGATTTTTATCAAGAAATGTGGATAAAAAAATGGATTCCAGCAAAGGGGGTTGATTAATCATGTCCTAGCCAAACGGTTTATTAATCCTGGGGGACCACCTGTTTTTAAATTGCATTTTTTTTTTGGAGGAGGAGGAGGTTGATTAATAACGGGATGTTGATTAATCCTGACTTGACATTGTTTATTATAGCCATGGTATAGATGGCCCATTGAAATAGATGGTTTACCGAATTTAAACATTGGGATTTTCCATGGCTATGTTAGTCATAAATAGATGATAAGATCTTAATCTTATAACATCTTAGCCTTCAGTTAAATAAGCCACTTTTATTATTGCAGCCTTGACATATCCTGATTCCTATGAACATTAAAGTGGACAGATTCCTACTCCACGAAGCCAATCAGAAAGTTTAAGGGCCGTTTGGCCTTTTAAAAAACGCGCTGCTGGTGAATTCGCTGTGAACTATCCACTTCAAAAAATCTACATATTATATCATATTCTGGTGTCCATCTGTTTTAGGCCAACGTAGAAATGAGGTTTTGATGCTTTGTGATGGTTTTTCAGCCAAGACGCGAATGGCAATTCAAACGGATGTGCATCCCAGATCCGAGTCGGTTCCGAGGTCCACATCTGTGGGTTACACATCCAAGTTCGATATTTTTCAGAGGCGAGTCAAGCGGCCTTGAGGTTGTGAAACATAGAGCTATCCCCCCAAAAAATGCTCATCCAGTGGGGATGCCTGTTTTTTGATGACATTCCTCTAGAACAAAGCCTTTCCTTCTCTGTCAGTGACATGCATGTTATTTCAATTCCTGCTGAACATCTCCATAATGTCAACAAATACAGCAGTAAATGATAAGTCTGATAAACCCATTTAAATTGGGGGTGCGGTGTAACTCCCCAAAAATATATACGTGTATCATTAATTATCTAGAAGTGCTAAAATTCCTGTAGCCCCCAATTCAGTATAGTTCTCTGTTGAAAATGACCTCACCACTCCTTCTGACCTCTTCCGGAGACCTCGACTTCCTTCCAACTTCCCACGTGAAAAACTTGGCTCAGGCACAGTCTCGTAGAGAAAATGCTCTTGTCCTGGGTACCTTACATGGATCTGGGTCGTCACTGTGCTCGTGAGATCGGATCGTCCATCCCCCGGAAACCAGAATAAAAAGGGCAACTTTGCCCATTCGAATTTGTCATCACTTCCCGTGGGCACTCTGTCAATGCTAGAAAGCCCAGATCGAATGGAATTGAATTCATCTAAGTAGATGTGTTTCTAGGTATAAGTTGGGCCATAGAATTATCCAATAGTCATATTCAAAATAGTGTTTGTTCTCTTTCAAATTGGACTTGACATGTTCGACATCGGTACATCATAGACTGTAGAGAGATTATCCCAGCTGAGAGCCATATTTTTCCACCAGGTCTGAGAAAGTTCAAGAACCAGGCTCTGATTAAACGAAAAAACATCTCAGGACAGTTGTTTGATAGTTTTCTAGCTTATGTTTGATCAGTGGAAAATACGTTGATATCATACGACATCCCGGTGACTCATCACCAGCTCCAAGCAACTTCTCAATCATCTTGGCCACCTTATCGGCCTACGCTGTAAGATACAGGCCCTGTAGGTTCTCCCCTTTTTTCAGCACAACATGTAACTGCTAACCTTCGATGTACTGTGTATGGTTGCGAAATCCTGCACAAGTTGATCCGTGATTTACCCCACTATTATCATTATTTACAGGTTAGTTTCTACCATCCAAAGTGGTGCAGGATTTCGCTGGCCCACCCACAGTATATGGTATTCTTCCATCCAGGCAACTACACATCAACCAGCACTGTCAACCATCGACTATCGACTAGGTGAACACAAGAATCAACTCCGTTCTTTAGGGTCTACTGAGTCTACTGGCTAGTCCTCCTAAACGATAAGTCACCTGGTAAATTGGGAACGGTCTATAGTGGTACCTATTGGATCCTTTTGGTACATGGTGTGTTCACATGATACGATACTTGTGCCGCCATCTGTCGATTATCCCCAATATCATCGTTGCTTGCCCATCACTGATGGTTAAGTTTAGCCAAATCCCACTCAAGTAGTCAATTCAAGTAAATTCATTGGGCTTTAACACCGCTGTTTAAGTTCGCAATAAAGTATACAAGCAAATTGGGGGCCTGCAACAATCCGCCAACAAATTTCCTCCAAGTGGGCTGGTTTACCACACCCATATGCTCCAGGGTCCAATATTTACCACTCTTGACCACAACTATATCACTATTTACCTCCAATGGTGAGAATCTAGGGTCAAGTCCAATATTTACCACTAACCACTATTAATTAATCACTTACTGTACCTTAAAAAGCAGAAATATTAATTAACCACTTACCTATTAAATAATCACTTACCACTATTAATCACTATATTTAACCACGAATGGAGCAGAAAAGGTGACTTTGGGCCTAAAAGTTATGCTTCTTCCACCGGTGCCGCGGCCTTGCTGGGATCGCGATCTTTATAGATCGTCTCTAAACGCCGTTTGTACCTGAGACGACTTGCCATGGAGACACCATGGATCTCCATGGCAAGTTGGCTGGGGATTTTTTTTTGAGTTTTTCTGGACTTTTACCCCATGGTCATCAATCATATATGGAAAATCCATGGAAATCCACAACTAATAGTTGATGTTCCCAGAGCTCATTTTTTTGGGGACTTGTAATTGCCATGCTTGATCAGCGGAGGCTTGTCCCAACTTTATGGACACAACACATGGGGACATTAATGTTTAAGATCACCATGGGATGACATGGCCTGTCGTCCAGGTTCAAAGTATTCCAAACTAAGACCATAGGATTCTCCGGTTGGACTGTGACAGTCCTTAACATATAGGATAGCTATGCAGCATAACCACATATCAGTGTTATGAGTAACCAATATAGGGTTTTGTTATAGATATGTGGATATTGTTGCAATGCTCAACTTATAGGATAGCATCAAGCAACAAGGGTTTTGAACACTGCCCTGATCAGTTTCATACATCGGAGGTCCTCAAATGTGGCAGCGAGTCAGAGGCATATCTGCCAACATTCACCCTGCTAGGAATCAGCGACTTGACACATATCATATGTATATATATATATACATATAAATATAACGGAATATCATTTAGTATAATATATATAGTATAAAATAAAATAATATAATATCGTATAATATATTTAAATGACATGTTACATAATAAAATAAAATATGATATAATATAATATATTATAATATAATATAATATATTGTGATATAATATATATGTATACACATTCGTGTATATAATGTACATAACTGATGTATACTTACCCATTGTTTTTGTCTTATTCTTGCAGGCCCAGGGGCTCCGAGAGTTCAAACTGCGCCTCTGGCCCCGCCGCCTGCGGGCGATGGCGACGACGACCACTGGATCATGGTGAATCGTTTGGGCTCGAGATCTCCCAAACAAAGAAAGGGAGATCGAATAGATATATATATATATATATATATACATAGTGTGTATATATAATTATGTATATATATATAGTACATATATATATATATTGCATATATATATATATACATACTATTCAATAGTAATATCTAAATATATATATATACACATCATATTGGTGTTTTTTCCCCAGAAGAAATGGAGATCCAATCTTTGCGCTTGACTTGCTTATGGTCAAGAGTCAACATAATAATAGTAACATTTTAGAAACCACACGTAGGCAATTGCTATCCAACAATACCACGAATTAGAGGTACAGTATTCCGTTTATTTTGAGGGTGGTCACTATTCCACCACGTGCTATTGTGCCCCATGTCAGAGAAACCCAAAATCAGGATGTCAAAAACTTTTGGAACCCAAGAACCCATTCTTGAAACTGGGGGATCCCAAGACATTCCAAAAAAAGTATACCAACAGTATAAGAATCCAAGAAGACCAAGTATTTTGAAACCCCAAGTATACCATCCAATAAGAAACCCCAAGTATTCCAACCATTTTTTTGTTTGGGGTCCCCAAGTATACCATCCAAACAAATGCCACCTTGAAAAAAGGGGGTAGACCGCCAGGTAGACCCCATTTAGCAAATATGTAAGTATATGTATGTATAATGTATATACACATAATGTACATAAATAGTCAAAATGTGTACAAGATGTATCTATATAAGATATCCAATGAATTGGGAGAAACCCTGTTATTTAAACACGTTCCGCATGAAAATATGCCTCCACCAGACAGTAGGGATCGGAGCGATCCACGTCTGCGTTGCGGAGATCGGCAGCTGAGTCAATCCTGGCAGATCGGATGGCCTCACTTAAGGGAGATTCTGAAGATTTTGTATCATACATATATATATAGGGAAATATAGGTATATATGCATATAATATATATATGTATGTATATATAGGTGTATATATATATACAGTACAGGTATAGGTTGAACCTCTCAAGCGAGATGTTAGTAACATGCGTGACTCAAAAAATAGTGATGGAAATTGAAGCTTTTCTATCTTTGTTGAGGGATGATTATATCCAAGTTGAAGGTACTTATATAACCTATAATATGATAATCAAAGTCCTGCGAGCTCCTGCCATGTTTAATGCTTTGAAAGAAAACACTGCGTGAGTCTCCTGCAGCATTTAACATGAATAGTATTATCTGCAAATGGGGGGTCTATCCAATATTTTTTGTATCAAATATTTTTTGAATGGCGGGTCTATTCCACCATAAATTATGTACAATGGTGACGAGGTGGCTGTCAGCACTCACACACCCGAAAACAAGTCGTCCAAAGTCAGTTGAGCATCTCGTACGAGAGAAAACATAGGACTAGCATGAAACATTTAGAATCATTTAGATACATGCAGTCATGCAGCCACAATCAACACCTTAAAGACGTCTTTTTTTTTAACAATGCAGTCACTAATGGTGACATGGTTCAGAGACAAGCGTAGACCCCCCCTGCTCGGCCAATGTATATTCACCGACCTCACTTCCACTTGGTACTTCTCTGCGTCCTCTTTCTTGACTCTTGTAGCCTGGATCGCTGGGTTTCTGGTTGAGTAAAATGCCATCAAGTTTTCATGGTGTGTCCATGATTGTCCCTCCGCACTCCTTTGAAACTGCAAGTTCTTACGCTTTCTTCAAAAAAAATGCGCTGACTGCAACTAAGGCATTCAAAAAACTTTAGAAGTGGGTATTGGAAAACATACCATGACATACGATGGGTTTATTACCCTGAGGTAAACATACAAAACAATGTGGAAAGGCCATGGTTTCCGATTCAGAAAATAATTTACTTTCATTGTGGGTGTTCCACGTATATATATATGTTAGTTTACAGGAGAGTACTATGTCTCTCATGAAGAACATGTTGCTTCTGAACGACTCCAAATGGATGGGTAAGTTGTCCATCCATCAATCCATCCATCCATGTGAATGTAGTGCCACATGTAATCATACACACATATATATATATACAGGTGCGTATAATTATGTATGTGTATATATATGGATATATATATATATATATACACCGTGATATATACACGTATGCGTGTGTATATATATATATATACACAGAGTTATATAGATGTAATAGCATTGCATAGTGTCTTGACCCAATCGTTGGGATCCCTCTGGAAGCCAAGCCAATCGCGCCAAGCCACAGGCAGGCCCTTCCTGGAGGAGTATGGAGAAGCAGATGCCCACAGGTGGGGTCAAAGTTTTCAAAGGTGGGGTTTTTCAGTATCCAATGATTCTTGGATATTCTTGGGATTTTCCATTGGTCAACAAAGGTCGTAACTGGAGAAGTTCAATCCGACAACGATCCCAGAAATGGACCATGGCCCATTGACCCCTTTGGGGATTCACCGGGTTGAATCCTGAGATAACAAAAGGAAGTGTTGAGTCCCAGAACTCATCAACCAGCCATCCAAAAACTCATCCTTTATGAGTTGTATCATGTTGTATCACTTGAATATCCCCGATATTTGAAAATATGAGTTCATGGTTGTACAACGGTTTTCACACCCCCATGAAGTGCTCTCAAAATCAACCAACTGGAGTTTTGAGCACTGCTCAAATCGGATGTCCACTGCTTCCCAATATCAACCAGCCATGACACGACTTTGCTTTGGGCGCCTGAGTTTGGCGCCGTGGGCGGCGTGGGTGCCCAGTAGGCGTAGAAACATGGGAAATTATATGTACAAGACTGACACACACACATTACAATATATATTATATAATATTATGCGTGCATATATATAATATAAGTACATGTGAAATATACATACATATATGCTTGAGTGTTCTGTATGTACATGACACAGCTACCAGTAGCCTCAGATACCTCGACTCAGGCGCACTTGAACACGATTTCGTATGTTTCAACTGGGCTCCTCTGGGGCCATGTGGGAGGAGCATCATCGACCCACGGATGCAGAGTCAACATGAGTCAACAGCTGCAAAACTTGCCACATAAACCATAGCAAACCAAAGGATCAAGAAGACAAGCACCCGAAACCACCATCCCCAGATATCATCTGAGCAGCAGCCTTTGCTTTGGCCTGGATCAGGACAGCATAGGTCATGAAATGCCAGAGAATACCCCGTTGTAATTGAACTGTAGCTAGTGAAAATGGTCCATTTATAGACGATTTACCATGATTTACAGTACCTATTAACAAGATTCAAAAAGTGGTGATTGTTCATTGCTATGTTAAATGACCAGAACAGACAAACCCTGCAGTGATGCAGTATCATTTTTGCTGGACTTTTGATTGACACCGTAACTTTTAAACTGGCTCGAAACACGGCAAAATTGAGTCCAAGCCTCTGCCGTGGAATTCCCATTCACTTCACCGTGCTATTTCTCCCTACTGCTATGAGTTTTGAATCTGTGAGCATCGTCCACTGTACCATACTGTACTACATACTGTACCATCCCACATTCTGGCAGTGAAAATCGTTCGTAGCCTTTAGTAATCAAAGGTGGCTGGGAAAATCCCGAACTGGAGGTGTTGATGCGAAATTCATCTATGATCCAGCCATCATAAATGGTGGATTTTCCAGCCAGCTATGGATGAAGCTTTCTGCTAGGTCCGGACTAGCAGATCCCTTGGATCTGGCGTGGACAGTCCTGGCTCTGAGACACAGCAATGAACTAATATAGCCCATATGCTTCATGGGAATATAACTACCTACATTTTACCCCATAAATATATAAATGGATCCAAATGGCCCAAATGGCCCAGTCATGTAGGTAAATATACCAGCACCATGGAGCATATGGCCTCTTGGGCTTTAAAATGGGGGATCTCTCATCGTCACCATGGGTTGAACAATATGTTTAAATACTGAGTCATGGTCGACTGGGAGCCCCAAAAAGATAGATAATTTTAGGCATAGTATAATATCTGGTTGGTGGTTTCAGCCACTCTGAAACATACTAGTCATTATTGGTCAGTTGGGAATATTCTTCCCAATACATATGGAAAAATAAAACATGTTCCAACCCACCAACCAGTAGTATAGATATGAATGTACCCACAGAACATATCACGACAGGAACAATTGGGGATCATGCCAAATGTCTGAACCGCCCAGAGCGCCTTTCCTTTGCCTCAGGGTCGAGCATCAACATGAAACAACGTTGACTGGTAGACTCTGAGTAGGGATGGAGAACATAATTACCAGAAGATGTTGAACAACAGGGACATACAGAAGGTATGGCCAACACAAGTGAGACCAAGAAAGCATTTGAAGGCACACGGGTGCAGGATTGGATGTTACCAATTATCAACAAGACATTGGATGGTTTGCAACGTCAAATAAGGTCTGAGACAGCAGTCATTTAGAGTAGGACACACAAAAGGACGGATCACTTGTCACTTCAACAACCTTAACTGCCTCTACTTCAGTTAACAAAGCGATCGGCATCCTATCCTTTCCAAAAGGACGGAGGCTTCAACGAAAGTTTCAGGGAATCAAGGCTGCGAACCTGCAGCCAACCCCTCTACAATGAGAATCGCACAGGGATGATCATCACCTTTTAGTTCCTTCAGGTTGGGGAAAAAAAACATAGTGCAAATGACTTCCTGGGCCACATACCTCAAGGACTGTTCAAAATTATTGATACATGTTTTTCAACACACCACACCAAATTTCCGCCCGGCCTGCCCAACCTTTCAAAGCGGTTGAATGTTGATACGACTATGAATGCGTACATGTAGAGCATATATATTCTCATATTCATGTTATATATATATAAATCATAAATTACATATATTAAATATCATATAATATCTACAGTATCATATGGCTACTCAAGTGATTCATGGTCTCAACAATGCCATCCAGGGACGTGGAGTATCCTCTTCCGAATACTCATAGGAGGAGTAACTTCCTGCCACTTTCTCGAGGATTCGATGAAAACTTGTGCATGATGCAAAATGGCGCACAAACATTGCTGCCAAAAATGTTGGTAACACATCTTTTCAGCCAAACTGATGTAAACATTTTTAATAGTATTTATACAATTACATAGTTTTGTCCTTGCACATACAAGGCTTGTCTTTGTCCTTGACATACCCAGTAAATCCAAGACAAGTGAGTCTTGCCCATCCAACAGTAGACACAATTCAAACGTAACAGAACGCACACATATTCTATAATATTCTATATAAAGTATACCCTCTGGTAATTTGTTACATAGCTATTGAACATGACCCATTGATAGTTGATTTACCTATTAACAAATAGTGATTATCCAAATAGTTATGTTAGTTAAGTTATGTTAGTTTACCAGAGGGTAAATCCAATTAAATCCCATTATAAACCACCATAAATTCCCGTTAAAAAAAATATAAAAACATAAAATCACCATGTAATTGGATGGTGATTTTCCAGTTCGCAAACTGTAAACAATTGCCAGAGGGTATACATGACATGGATTGGATTTACCCCTTGCAGCCTGGCATGGACCTGAAAAATGTGACCTACCCAGATATGTGCTTCTTATTGAGCACTTATAAATACTATAAGCTATAATATTATAATATTATATAGAATATAGCACTATTATTGTTTAACTCCCACAGATTGATGAATCCTGAAAAAAATCGTGATCCGAATGACAGTGAAATTACCATCGCGTCGTTGCCTCTGGTTCGATCACGAGGCGTGTCCCTGGCGCTGCCCATGTCCACCAGATAAATCTAGAGAGGGAAGTTAGCATCGCCCCAATGACCTTGTTTGATGAACAAGAAACGCCAACATATGAATACAAAATAATACAAGGCTATGGAAAAGAGGAAACAACATGTCAGAAAGCAACAAGCAGTAATAAAGTGGTTGACTTCCATTGATTTCCATTGAACTGATGGCAAGAAACTCATAAGAATAGGATTCTTCAGACCGCGATCGTCCACGGTTTTTCGACATCCCATCGCGCAAGTTGGCAGTTCGAGCTGAACTGTGAATATGATTGTTTTGCTATGTTTTGCTACCCTTTCAAAAACAGGAATAGTTCCCAAATCATACACAAGTGGCTTGCACATGATGGCTTTCGCTGCGTTGCGTATGTGAACCCAGGATCAACATGTCAAACAATGTTCAACACTGGTTTTGCCCCCCTATCAAGTAGCTACCAAACAGTAGACTGGACGTCACGTGCACTCGCTACTTGATCCACAAGACTTGGGGGAAGCGCAGAATGATGTTTCTCGGCGTGGAGAAGTGATGCAACCAACCATCCAGCAAAACCAGCAGCCAACAATCCTCACAGTAAGAAGATCGATATATATATATAATTGATTATAATTGAAAAATACAATGCAGATGTATCATAATATATATATATATATGCATTTATATAATTGATTATAATTGAAAAATACAATACAGATGTAACATATATATATAATCTATCTAATTAATCATCAAATACATTAAAGCCGGCATCCAGACAATGGTGTGAGTTCACCGTATAAACTGGCCATGACTTACATCATTTTGCAGTCCTGGAAACCTCGGTTCACAGCAGATTAACCAATCAATTGAGCTTCTTTCAGTTGATCCAACAATCAATATCAATCAATGGGAATTTCAGGGTCCTAAAATGGAGGTACTATACTGTACCATATTTTTGGCCATATTTTGTGGGGATAGGCCTGAAAAATAGGCCTTATATATATATATATATATATAGTGGTAGGTACCTGCAATTTAGGTTCCTTAAATGGCAGTTGAATCAACGTGTATCAACCAATTATATAACAAAGTACGAATCAATCAACATGTCAAAAAAAAACGTCTATCAAGCCACAAATCTACCAATCCATCTACCAGCCTTTGAATCATTCAAACCTTCAGTTTCTAACTATAACTATATTAATCTACAACTACCTGTCTATCCAGGTATGAAAAAAAAACATCGAAAACCAAATGTCAGAAATCGCACACAACATCTTTGAAATTGACTATCAGAAATCACAGCCTCCATGACCCAGGCCGTTTCGGTTCCGGGCCCTTTCTGCCAAGTGCAACCCACCGTTTCATAGCACGACTGCGCTGCTGCTGGCCTACCACAGTCCACGGAACAGCTTCCACTGGGGAAGGGACACAAGGACGCCTTTTTTTTGGGAGCATGAATTGAAAACAAAATTACAGGAAATTTGCGTCCAAGTCACCTATGGCCACCTATGCCTGTGACATTTTGGCAAAATGTTCCCTTGAAATCTATTGATACAGTTTTCTTTACAAGGACGCATATAATATTGTATATATATATACGAAACTGATAGAATTGCGGAAGTTCATCAACCACAATGGGATTTTGATGGTGGATTCGATCCCCAATGGGATCCGACCAGCGATGGCCATGGGATCTATTTGTACCCTCTGCAACTCCAGCTGGAGCAATGAAAAGCCAACTGTTTGGAACTGGAAATCATGGAAATGGAATGTGTCATTGTCACATGTTGCCATCTTAGAACCCCAAAGTAACAATCACACGTCACAAACAAATGCACAATTCAAGAACAAATACCATCTGATTATTTAACATAGCCATGGAAAATGGCCCATAGAAATACATGGTTTACCTAAAAATAATGGTGGATCTTTCCATGGCAAACTGTTAAATAACTAGAGGGTAAATCACATCTGCGGATTTCATTCAGCATACCCCGCCAAAACACAGACAAAAATATGACAACAATACACACGAATTGTTCAATTCATCGCTAAGCTGATGCAACCTGGTATCTTGCGCATGTTGTTTGGTACAGTGACAAACAAAATGCGCAATGAGTTTGACAGAGAAGGTACACAGAAATTTGATGAAGTGTCCTGGTTGATGATCAGCATGTTACTTTTCGCTTAATGGCCATAAATTGAGGTATCCCTCTATATTCAAACACGCCCAGATTCTATTCCTCTATCAGACCTGCTAAAGCTCAACCCATCTGCCCCGACCATTCACTCGCAACCCCAAAGATGTACCTATTGGCGCCGGCTGAATCCCAATTACAATGCTTCCATTATAAGATTTGTGATTTATCGTCCTAGACTTCAACAATGTTTACCCGCCTGAACAAATAATGATTGTCACTTAAATCTAATTTTCTGTTGGTTATCTAAATTGAGTAAATTCCCATTCTTGTTGATGAAGCATATGAATTTATCGTGGTTAGTGGTCAGTTGATGAATTTCCAATTTCTAATTGTATCCATCCATTTCACCGTATCTACCCAACAAATCACCAGGTTTCGCCGAAAAACGATAAGTGCCCCCACATGTCTCCAGCACAATCCTCGGGGCTGCCACTGCTGCACCAAACCTGGCCCAATGGTCTGAGGATTGTCGTAAATCTATGATGTAAATCAATACATATGTATATATATATATATGTATATATATATATTTATACACTATATAGTATCATAATATGTAAATTACGATTTGTAAACATGACTGTATATATAGTACCATATATATATTATATTATATACATGTATAGTACTGTGTACGCATACAGTTCAGGTAGTATATGCCTGGAGCACCAAGTGGCCGCATGATTTGTGGCGCTGTGAGTTGCATCGTATGTTGCGGCGAACCTGAAGCAAACGTAAAGCAGAAAAAAAAACAACAGAGATATGTTTGGTGTAGAATTTTCATGTATGTATCTATATATATATACATATATATATATATATATCATCTATATATACAGTACATGTAATTATAGGTTATACATATTTCTCATTTTTTCAAAATATAACTATACGCACCTTCTATGCACATCGTGTACATGTAAATAACTTTGCTTGTCCAAAATGTCACAGCTCGTGTCCCTTTCATCCAAGAACTGCCAAGGACTCCAGTATGTCATATTGTAAAACAAATTTCAGAACTGTCTTCTTGAACAAACTTAGTCGAATATCAAAAACATCTGGCAAAATTCGACTTTTCCATACTTTTCCCAGGACTTGCCAAACAAAAAAAAACATCTTGTGTGCACGACAAAGAACATCCTAAAATGGACGTCTTCACCGTGTTCCTCTCCATTTCAGGACACCCATCCCACAGAACCACCGTGTTGCCTGCCGTTCGGCCCTGCCGGCGCCACAAGTGTTTGAACAGGCAGACCTGGTGGTGCCGGCACGGGCAATGAATCTGTTGAATCTGTTGGATCCTTGGGCCCCACAGTAGGCAATCTGGCAATCTTCACAAATATGATTCCGATTCGAAAATTCAACTGTCCCATATGCTCCATGTATGGAATATTTACCAACATTTGCCCCAACAAAAACCCAAATGTAGGTAAATATAGCATACATGGAGCATATGGGTGTAGCTGAAATCTTTCCGGACTGTTCAGTACTACTGTTGTTTCTTCGTCAGACTTATGATCAACATGCCGTCTTTTTAATATTCTCATGTGAACAAGTGTCGCACCTTTAGTTCTGCTACTTCATTCATGGGGATTGCATTTTGCTTGTCTGAGTTGCGAAAGAAGAGATCATCTAATTGTCAACCAAATACGCAACACAAATCATCCAAAATTGCTGATGAGTATGGTTCAAAAGTCCCTCAAACATGGACAGTTTCAGATTCTAAATGCAACAAATGAATTATGGCTCCGCACAACAATGGCTTGACCCGTACCCAGAAGAGATTTTTGATGGCTTATTTAACAATATATTGTTATCCTTGTTGGTTATATATCACGTTAGATCCCCAATACAATTCCCTATTACCAGCACTGACTGCTCTCTCGTGATATTGTCAGTATTGAAGATGACTTTCTGCTGCCAGAAGTAGGGTTTCCAGGCTTTACCCATTGAACGAAAAGTCTGTTTCTCTTTTCCCAGTTTTCCAGGCTTTACCCATTGTTGGCAAACTGTTGGTTCTGAAATTTCCATTGTCCCTTCGTCTATCACCACTATTAATGTGTGAATTCTTAAATCACCAGTTTTCATGGTTACATCATCAGTTCTCAACCTGTAAGACATTGTAAAACCATATACCCTCTGGTAAACTAACAGTTTGCTATTGAAAATGGCCATTTATGGTTGATTTACCCACTAATAGCATGGTGATTTTCCGCAGTTATGTTAGTTTACCGGAGGGTAAATCCCATTAAATCATCATTAAACCACCATAAAATCCAATGAAAAACCATTCAATCACCATAATAATCCCCATCTTTGATTCTTCACCTGCCATAAATCCCCCTGATCTCGTCTCATTGAAAAACCACCATCGAGGCCGGCGCCAGGAGGAAGTTTGCCAGCTGCAGCTGACAGTCTCATAACCTGAAAATCTCCATGGAAGCTGTGGGAATCTGAATGGGATATATATATACATATATATATATACATATATATATACATATATATATTATGAATATACATATATATGAATATATATATATGGCTGTAACTACATTTAAATATACGGACTTTTAAATATACGAACAGGTCTTTTAGACTACCTCCGGGAAGGTTTACCTTGGCCCGCCCGGCCATTTAAACATACGGAATCCAATTCATTTAAACATCCGGTAACTACATTTAAATATACGAACTGGTATTTCATACTACCTCCGAGGCCTCGCGGTCTGGCCCGCCCTCCACATATTTAAATGGCGTTACCGTATATATACATAAATATATATATACTGTATACTGATATAAGTATATATATATATAAATAAATATATATATACATATACATGGTGGTTTCCTGAAATGGGGGTACCCCCAAATCAGCCATTTATAGATGGATTTTCCCTTAAAAACAATTCATTTTGGGGTACCCCCTTTGGAAACCTCCATAAAAGTGTGTGTGTATATATGTATATATATATATATGCAAGAAACATGTTGCTGATTTGAACAAGACAAAACTGTTGGGTTAATGGGCAAGTTCTTTTGGGGATATATCTGGATAAATTAAGCCCCTCAACCGTTTGAAATTGTGTTTTTTTGTGAGACCTGTGAGGACATGTTGGGAAATATGGAAGATCATGGGATACATAATTAACCGACTGGTAATCAGTCACATGACTGGAAAATTCCCGTGGCCTAGCCATGGAGTTCGCTAAAGTCATCCAGTTGGGAAGCTGCTATGAGGATTCAACCAATGCTTGGGTGTATTGAGGGTTTAACCACTGACCACTAAGAATAATGGTCTAATTAAGGCATCTTATGGATCTTTGCCCATAGTGGAAATTCATCCAAACCATCCAGTTTAAGAATGGTCAGTTTAAGGCATCGTATGGATCTTTGATGGGATGCAGTGACTCTAGTGGAATTTCATGGGATCCGAGTTGTGCCCCAACATTTGGATGGCCGTTCCTACCGCAACGGGTCTCCGGGCAATATTGCACCAAGGACGGAGAAGGAGAAGGACCTAGGCCGGAAAACGACGAGAAGGACCAACTGGATCCGAATGTTGGGGTGATGTGAGGGGAAAAATTCACGGAAACCCTGGGAAAATGGGGGTTATACCATGTTATACCCTCTGATAATCAAACATAGCAATGGATATTCCACCATGTGTAAATCATTTTCCCATTAAAGCATCCGTTTTTGATTTTATTGTCTCATTGCCATGTTTGATTGCCGGAGGGTGGATTCGTATATCATGGGATGTCTGACATGAAAAAGTCTCAGTTTCACCAGTTTCACCTTCCCACGATTTCATATGGAACCGCCCAAAAAAGGGTTTGGAAGATATGTGTGCAATTTAAGTGGCCACTGTCCGGTTCCATAACCCTTCCGAGAGCCTTTCAAGAACCAACAACTGCTACAGATATGTATGTTTTCGGTTTTTTGGCGTTTACTGCATTGTTCTGAATCTACAGCGGTTGCTTACGATTTACCAAGTCTCACAGAATTAGTTGAACAAGTGTTGAACAAATGGTTGACATTAAACCGTTTAAATCAGTATTTGTTGATGTGTTGATTCTTCTGTGATTGCAGAAACTAGCTTCTCAGGTTCAGTCTCACTTGGCCAAAATGTGTTTGAGACAATGCCATCAGCAAAAAATCCCCCAGGAACGGAACGTGCCAATAACTGTCCCCCTGAAACTCTTTTCCTGGTACTTGTGGGGTGAGGATACCAGCTTTGCTATGTGGGGCTAGACCTTTGTCTGGACCCATATTCAACCCCAAACCCAGGATTTTCAAACATATCGTCATTTTCTATTCATGTTCCGTACACCCGATTTTTCAGACTGCTTGCTTCCTACATATTTCCTTAGGAAATTCGGGTTAAGTCATCATCCCCAGTTTGGAGAAACCAATCGACACGGGTATGTTAACCAATATAGGTCTGGATAAACACCAGTTAATATTAATTACCATATTTCTGGGCATGTTTTATATTAACCAATGGTATGTAATGGATCTAACATGCCCCAGTATGTATAGTGTATTTACTGTGTATTTATTAGTTACCCCAGTAATGGTTTTATTATTCGAAGGATGTTTAGAAGTCAAACTTCCGACAGTTTGGACAGATGAAAAGCAGAGATGGGCAGAGTCAGAGAGAAGAGAAGAGTAGAAGAGAGAAGATCAGAGAAGAGAAAGAGTCATAAGAAAGAAGATGCAGGTGCGCGAAAAGGTAGGAAAGTCGCGAAAAACTGTGTTTTTTCAATGATTTGTGGCCCCGGAGGGTCGAAAAGTAGGCTCGCTAAAGCGGCGGGTGCGGAGCCATCTGGATCATGTGGCCAGATGAGAGATGAAAAATTGCACGCTGTTGTGGCGCGAAGCACATTTCGAAGTTAAAATGTACAAAACACACCATGCTCGGACCACTGTTGGAAGTTGAGATGTCGAAAAAGTGCACGCCGTTGTGGCGCGAAGCACATTTGCAAGTGAAAAAACAAAGCACCTCACGTTCGGACCACATTTGGAAGTTGAGATGTCGAAAAAGTGCACGCGGTTGTGGCGCGAAGCACATTTGCAAGTGAAAAAGCTAAAGCACCTCACGTTCGGACCACTTTTGGAAGTTGAGATGTGGAAAAAATGCACGCCGTTGTGGCGCGAAGCACATTTCGAAGTCAAAATGTACAAAACACACCATGCTCAGACCACTTTTGGAAGTTGAGATGTCGAAAAAGTGCACGCTGTTGTGGCGCGAGGCACATTTCGAAGTCAAAATGTACAAAACACCACATGTTCGCGCCACTTTTGGACGTTCAGGTGTCGTTTTGCGTGGCAGGCGCAAGGGATTGTGCACCTTGTCAAAAGTGAGCAAAACGTGAGGGTTTTGTAACATTTCCAAAAACGATGGCAGGCGTGGGACATTTGAACAGGATCTTGAAAGATGCATTTTCCGTGGCAGGCGCAGTGCAAGAGACATGTTCATCAGAGCTGTTAGGAGGTCCGGGCGCTGATTTCCTGAGAAAAGTTGCGTTTTGGAGCCTGAGATCTTCAGGTTTGCTGAGATGATTTTGCGTGACAAGTGCAGCACTTCGTATGACCTGGCATCACTTTTTCGTGGCAGGCGCAGTAGTTTAGACAAATGGATTGGAAAAAATCGCAAAACTCGTTGGTATGAGGCCGTCAGCGCTGCACGCAACTTTCCATTTTTGAAGGAAGTCTTGCAGAATTGCTTCGTTTTTGATGTTGTCAACTTTGAAAAATGAAGAAGTCTCGCAGAATTGCCTGGTTTTTAACGTTGTCAAGTTGAAATATTGAGGAAGTCTTGCAGAATTGCTTCGTTTTTGATGTTGCCAACTTTGAAAAATGACGAAGTCTCGCAGAATTGCTTGGTTTTTGACGTTGTCAAGTTCAAACATTAAGGAAGTCTCGCAGAATTGCTGCGTTTTTGATGTTGTCACGTCTCGCAGAATAGCTCCGTTTTCAAGCTTGCAATTAGACAGGTAGATAGACAGACAGACAGA